>ERZ1090860.27-NODE-27-length-85375-cov-16.236592_pt1 | contig 85375 bp, 68 predicted proteins | sample MGYA00478483_ERZ1090860 | MGnify/ENA primary metagenome ERZ1090860 (study PRJEB33644, sample SAMEA5815741) | chicken gut metagenome | biome: Chicken; feature: Gastrointestinal Tract; material: Caecum | place: Ireland | collected 2019-01-01 | study: A study of the...
CCCTTTACGTCTATTAAACCATGTTTGATCACCAAAATCAAGACAAAATATAAAATTCTATAAATTAATAACCAAATGGTTGACAAATCGAATAAAATCAAATACAATAGACGTGTCACCAAATAAGCAACAAATTGAGCGCAATTTGGTGATGTTCAATCAGACATTTTCTGAACGATCGCGCTTCCGGACAACTCGCAATTGGAAAAAGCTGCCGCAAAGTATCGACCACCTTATCGATTTCGATAGAGGCAGCGGACAGGCTTTCGGCCCCGTGTGCAGACGCGCGAGCAGGCCCCCGGCAGCAGACGTCGAAAAGATGCAGGTGTTGACAGGAGGAATTTTGGAATGCAGCACATGACCACAACGCAGGTAAAGCGCCTGCTGGGGCGCTATTATGATTTGCCAGAAATGATCCGGCAGGAGCAGCAGCTTTTGGCGGAGCTGGAGCGGGAACGCGCTGCTTCGGCGAACGACCCACAGCTGATTCGGGAGATTCAGCATTGCCGCAGCCGGATTGTCCAGTGCAGGGAGGAATGGAATTGGTGTAATGCGGCTTTGGCCACGCTTGACCGCGCACAGAGATGCCTGTTGGAGCTCGCTTATATGGGTCCGAAAGACCCACAGCAGCGGAAAACGTGGACGCGCACGCCTTCGTGGAAAGAGATTGTGCAGGCGGTAGATTACAGCAAAAGCCGGGCCCAGGGAAAGGCCAAGGAAGCGCTGGATAAACTCTGCGCTCTGTCCGGACAGGAATCGTCGAGCCAGGGTTCTTAAGGAGCCGGTGCGTGGGCAATTCCAAAATCTATATAAACGCTATTTGGGGGACAGAGCAGATCAGAATTTTGTAGGGCAGTGGCGTTATGCTCCGTTCAGTTTGCCGCTTACGGACTTGTAATTTGACTTTGATTCTCATTATACAAATGGAACGCAGCTGGTTATTTCAGCGACAGGTAAACTAAAGCACGTTTTGCTGCCACTTTTGCAGGCCTGACTTTTCCGCAGATTTGCCATGAAAATTCCAATCGCCTTTTTGTTCCTAAAATTCAATATAAAGCAAACAACGAGGTTAGGAAAACCCTTTCGGGTCCTGGCCTCGTTGCTTGTTGGCATGTTATTTTGCCTGACTTTTATTCCTGTACAGGCTTCTCGTTTTTCTCTGCTTTGGGCTGCTTGGGCACGCCGCTATAGACAATGCCGCGTGTGGCGTCCATGGTAACCGTTATATTGCTGCGCAGCAGCTTGGTGGCGTTGGCCGCACCGATGATGACTGGCTTATTCAGCGCCATGCCAACAATGGCCGCATGGCAGTTGGGATTTGTGTCTTCCACAATGATGCCGCTGGCCGAACGCATGACGGGCAGGATGCTATTGTCCGTCGTGGGGCGGACCAGGATGTCGCCTGTGCGGAAATTGGTCGGCGTCTTGCCGTCGTCTCCGCACACGTGCAGGTTGCCGCAGATCGTGCCGGGAACTGCGCCGACGCCGGTCAGCAGCACGTCGCCAACCAGCTGTACCTTCAACAGGTTTGTCGTGCCGGAAAGCCCCAGCGGTACGCCGGCTGTGATGACCGTCAAATCGCCGTTTTTCACGAGGCCGTGGTCGCGCGCAACGTTGACAATATGATCGAACAATTCGTCGGTGTTGTCCTTTTCCTCAATCAGGATTGGCTGCACGCCCCAGTAGAGGTTCATCTGGCGCATGACTTTCATGCTGGTCGTGCCGCTGATGATGGGGCAGGCAGGGCGGTATTTGGAGATCAGGCGTGCTGTTTTGCCGGATTTGGTGACCGTGATGATGGCCACTGCGTTCAGATCATGGGCTGTGGTGCAGGTCGCATGCGAGATAGCGGTGGTGACATCGGACCGTTCGAAGGGCGGCATGTTTTCGAAACGCCGCTTATAGTGAATATCCTGTTCCGTGCGCTTTGCAATGCGCGCCATGGTGGAGACCGCCTCCACCGGATACTGGCCCGCCGCAGTCTCGCCAGAAAGCATGATGGCACTGGTGCCATCATAAATGGCATTTGCCACGTCTGTAGCTTCCGCACGAGTCGGACGCGGGTGCTGCATCATCGAATCAAGCATCTGTGTGGCAGTGACCACCAGCTTTCCGGCGGCCAGGCCCTTGCGGATCAATTTCTTTTGCAGGATCGGCACTTCCTCCATCGGCACCTCGACGCCCAGATCGCCGCGCGCGACCATAATGCCGTCGGAGACGCTGATGATCTCGTCGATGTTTTCCACGCCGCCGGTGCTCTCGATTTTGCTGATGATCTGGATATCGCGGCAATCGTGCTTTTCCAGTTCTGTACGCATGTCCAGGATATCTTGTGCACAGCGGGTGAAGGAAGCGGCAATCAGGTCGAAATCCTGCTCTACGCCAAAAGCCAGATCAGACTTGTCCTGTTCGCTGAGGAAGGGCAGGGAAAGGTTGGCGCCCGGAACATTGATTCCCTTGTGGTTGGAGACTGGACCGCCATTCATGACGGTGCAATGAATATCCGTGTCTGTGGTGCTGTCGACGCGCAGCTCGATCAGGCCGTCGTCAATCAGGATCTTTGTGCCAGCCTCCACTTCTTTGGGCAGGTTTTGGAAGGTGATATAGCTGATGGTGTCGTCGCCAAGGACTTTGCGGGTAGTCAGGGTAAAGGGCGTGCCTTCTTTCAGAAAAGCTTTATTGTCTTTAAAGTCACCTGTGCGGATCTCAGGGCCCTTTGTGTCCAGCAGCAGGGCAACCGGCAGTCCCAACTCTTCGCGCAGCTCTTTGACCATATTGATGCGCACGAGCTGTTCTTCGTGGGTACCATGGGAGAAGTTGATACGCGCGACGTCCATACCCGAAAGCATGAGCTGGCGCAGCACTGCCCGGTCGTCTGTTGCAGGGCCTAAAGTACAGATGATTTTTGTTTTTCGCATGATAATACCTCGATTCTCTCACATTCTGTCCGTATCTCCTGGTGTTCTCCGGGAACTTTGCGGGGCAGCTTTTGATGCCTGCGGCAAAAAGCCTAGGACCCGCATCCATCTGTGACCCATCCTCCTTGTGGGCATTTTGTTACTTTTTTATCATACGCTAAATATGCGTGAAAAGCAATTCTCCATCCCAACAAAAAGCGCTTCATGTACACGCTGGTTTTGTATAGGACTTGCAAAGCAGGGCTGCGGGGTTTACAATGAATTCAGAAAATCTGCGCTATAATGGCAATAGCGTGCCAGGACAGGAGTGATGTTATGCGGAAACGGCACAAACGGTATGAACGCATCATCAGCAGAGCGCCGCAGACCGGGGGGCCGGCCAAAATGCGCAGGCTGCGCCGATGGATGGCGGTCGTCCTGGTATTGATTGTGGTCCTGTCGGCGGTAGCGGGCCTGATGCTTTGGCAATCGCTGCAGCCTGCGCAGAACCCTGCGTCTTCCTCCACAGCGGTTCCATCCTCGGAGCCTGTGGAAAGCGAGACCAGCGAATTGCCGGTTCCGGATAACAGCTGGGCGTTGACCATTGTTTCCCCGACGAAAGCGGCATCATCAGATCTCAAACCCACGCTTGCCACGTTTGACAAGGTGCAGGTGGATAGACGGATTGTGCCGGCACTGCAAAAGCTGATGGAAGACGCCAAAGAGCAGGGATATTCGTTGACCATTGACCGCGGCTATGTGAGTGCGGACCAGCAAGAGCAGCTTTATCAGCAGCGCGTGAAGGAACTCATGCAGAATAATGGATCCACACGCGCGATGGCCGAGAGCACAGCCGCGTCCGAGATCCCGCGCGGCGGTTATGGCGAGAACCAGACCGGCCTGGCCGTGGATTTTGGCGGCGGCAGCGCTTTGCTGTCCTCTGATGCTTATTATTGGCTGACAGATAAGTGCGTAGACTATGGTTTCGTGCTGCGGTATACCGAAAGTAAGGAGTCCCAGACCGGCTTGGCCGCAAATCCCTACCATTTCCGGTATGTGGGCACCCAGAACGCGCAGGCCATGCGGCGAATGGGCCTGTGCCTGGAAGAATACGTGTCCTATCTGGCACAGCAAGAGGCGGCAAATTGATCTGCGAAAAAAGCTTGCATTTTATTCGGGTTTGTGATAAAATGCGAATGTTTAGAGCCTGTCTGGTAGGACGGGTGATTCTGTAGCGGCTTTTGCTGAAAGAGGTGACAACTGCATGAAAAAGGGGATCCATCCGGAGTATAAAGACACAACCATCACGTGCGCCTGCGGAAATGTGATTCACACGCGTTCGACGAAAGAGAATATCCGCGTTGAAATTTGCTCCAAATGCCATCCGTTTTTCACCGGCAAGCAGAAGCTGGTGGATACGAGCGGTCGTGTCGATATGTTCAAGAAGCGTTATGGCATGTCAAAGTGATTGGCGTTTCTCTGCAACCAAGGACTGCTGCAAAGCCCGGCTGTTAGCTGTCGGCTGCGTGGCGGCCCTTCTTTTTTGTATGGAGGGTTGTGCATGGCAGTATACCGAACACTGCGCGGCGAGGGCGCAGATTCTTTTGTGGAGAAAAAATCGCGCTTTTTGGGCGCGGCAGTGCCGGTCCATTCTGTGGAAGAGGCTCAGGCCGTCGTGGCGCGCTTCAAAAAGCGGTATTGGGACGCCCGGCACAATGTCAGCGCTTATGTGCTGCGCGGTGGGCAGCAGCACTGCTCCGATGACGGAGAACCCCAGGGGACAGCTGGCGTGCCGGTGCTCAACGTCCTGCTCAAAAGCGGCGTGACGGACGCAGCCGTCGTGGTCACCCGTTATTTTGGCGGCGTGCTGCTCGGAGCGGGCGGCCTGGTGCGTGCCTATACCCATGCGGCTTCCCTGGCACTGCGGGCCGCGGGCATTGTGGAGATGCGCCCTTGTCTGCGCCTGCGGCTTTCCTGCACGTACAGCCAATACGGCCGCGTAGCGGCGCTGCTGCCAGCTGTGGGCGCAGTTGTGGATGGAGAGGATTTCACAGACATCGTGTCCATTTCCTGCCGCTTAGCGCCTGAAAAGTTGGATGCATTGAAGGCCGGCCTGGCGGATGCCACGGGTGGTACAGTGGCGCCGCAAATCTGCGGCGAGGATTCGTTTGCCGTCGAGATTGAACCGGGCTCTTCGTAATTTTGTGAATAATTTGTAAATTTTTACGTCACATTTGGCGGATTCGCAGGGAAGGCAGCCTTTTTGCCGTATAACTATTCAGAACATGTGAAAAATGTCCTTATCCGCGCTGTACAGCGGTTGAGGATCCGACAGCGCGGTCGGGCGGAAAGGCGGTGTTATCCTAATGAATATCCGCGAACGAACGCAGCAGATCGAGCGGCAGACGTTGTCCGCACTCGCAACGCTTTCAGAAGAAAGCTGTGGGCGTCAGCATCCGGAGGAAGAAGACGATCTTCGCACACCCTTTCAACGGGACCGCGACCGCATTATCCATTGTAAGGCGTTCCGGCGGCTCAAGCACAAAACGCAGGTGTTTCTTTCCCCGGAGGGCGATCATTACCGCACACGTCTGACGCATACGCTGGAGGTGGCGCAAATCGCCCGCACCATCGCCCGTTCGCTTCGTCTAAACGAAGACCTGACGGAGGCGATTTCTCTGGGCCATGACCTGGGGCACACGCCCTTTGGCCACGCCGGGGAGCGGGCGCTCAATGCATTGTGTCGGGAATGTCCACTGGAGGATGGCAGCCGCGCGTTTCGCCACTATGAACAGAGCGTGCGCGTGGTGGAGCGGTTGGAAAAAAACGGACGTGGACTGAACCTGACATTGGAGGTGCGAGACGGCATCCTCTGTCACACAACCGGCGCACAGGCACAGACACCGGAAGGCCGTATCGTGCGCGTTGCGGACCGCATTGCCTACATAAACCACGACATAGATGACGCCGAGCGCGCCGGCATTTTACAGGAGTCCGATTTGCCGCGAGATGCAGTCCGCGTGCTGGGCAGCACTCGGACCGCACGCATCAATACGCTTGTGCGTGCGGTGATTGCAGAAAGTGGAGACGGCTTTCCGCGTATGCCGCCGGATGTGCAGAAAGCGTTTGATACCCTGCATGATTTCATGTATGAATCGGTCTATTTGAATCCCCACGCGAAAGGGGAAGAGCAGAAGGTCCCGCTGGTCATTCAGAAGCTTTATGAATATGCCCTCGACCCGGCGCATCTCTCCGAGGACCTGTGTCAGATTGCGCGGACGGACGGAATTCGGCGCGCAGCAGTGGATTATATCGCGGGGATGACGGACCCATACGCAGTTGAATTATTTGAACGCCTGTTTGTGCCCCATTCCTGGAGCAGGTGACGCAAAGGAGGCGAAAAGCGAGTGGCACTGCCAGAAGATTTTAAAGAAGCGCTTAAAGCGCGCGTCAAAATTGAGGATGTGGTTTCGCCTTATACGACGTTAAAGCGGCGCGGCCGCACGCTGGTCGGCCTGTGCCCTTTCCACAGTGAAAAGACGCCCTCCTTCACGGTTTATCCGGACAATGGGTCATTTTACTGCTTTGGCTGCGGCGCGGGCGGCGATGTGATCTCTTTTGTGGAGCGGGCGGAAAACCTTGACTATATGGAGGCGGTCCGCAGCCTGGCCCAGCGCGTCGGCTTGACGGTGCCGGAAAGCGAAGCGGACCGCGGCCTTGCCAAGTTGCGGATGCGGCTGTATGAGGCCAATCGTGCGGCCGCGCGCTTTTATCACCAGTGCCTGCTGTCGTCGGAGGGCGCTCCGGCAATGGACTATCTGACGCGCCGCGGCCTGACGCAGAAAACGATCCGCCACTTTGGCCTGGGTTATGCGCCCGGGAAAAACGCGCTGACCCGATACCTCAAGGGGCTGGGTTTTGCGCCCCGCGAACTGGAACTGGCGAATCTTTGCTTTCAAGGCCGCAGCGGGTATCCGGTGGACCGGTTTCGCGAGCGCGTCATCTATCCAATCCTGGATTTGCGGGGCAACGTCATCGCCTTTGGCGGGCGGATTTTGGGAGATGGCGAGCCCAAATATCTGAACACCAGCGACACACCGGTGTTCAGTAAGGGCAGCAACCTGTTTGCTTTGAATTTTGCGAAAAACGTTCACGCGGAAAATCTGATTCTCTGTGAGGGCTATATGGATGTCATTGCCCTGCACCAGGCGGGTTTTGAAAACGCAGTGGCGGGTTTGGGGACGGCTTTGACATCGGATCAAGCGCGGCTTTTGGCCCGCTATACGAAAGAGGTGGTCGCTTCCTACGACGCGGATGCGGCAGGGCAGAAGGCGGCGTCCCGCAGCATCCCGCTTTTGCGAGCAGCGGGGCTGAACGTGCGGGTGCTTGTGGTGCCGGACGGCAAAGACCCCGACGAGTTTTTGCGGGCGCATGGCAAGAACGCGCATGCAGAGTTCCAGCTCCTGCTGGATAACTGCGGTAACGATGTTGCCTATCGGCTGGATAAGGCGCGCAGCCAGCAGAATATCCAGACGCCAGAAGGAAAGGTCGCCTATCTGGAAGCTGCGTCTGGCATCCTGGCAAGCCTGGACAGTGAGATCGAGCGGGAGATTTATGCAGGCAAGCTTGCCGAGGAGTGCGACGTTCAGCGCGCCGCGGTGCTGCAACAGGTGAATGCAATCCGCGCCAAACAGGTGCGCACGGCCAACAAAAAAGCGTTTCGCGCCTTCCGACAGCAGACGGCGGGAATCCGCGATCCGGTTAATCCGGACAAGTCTCAAAACCTCCGCGCTGCCCGCGCAGAGGAAGCCCTTTTGGGCATTTTACTCGATTATCCGGAAAATGCCGCCTATATTTTTGACCAATTACCGCCAGAAAAGTGGATTACTGCCTTTAATCGCCGTGTATATTCGCTGATCGCGGGCAAAATGAAGGATGACAAGGGAATGAGCCTTACAGATCTGCATGGCATGCTCTCACAGGAGGAACTCAGTGTGGTGGCCGGTTACTGTGCGCGGCGCAGCGGCTTTCCGGCCGACCGGGCGGAGATCGATTCCTATGTGCGTGTCCTGCAGGCGGAAAATGATAAGCAATGCGCACAAGGCGGCAGCGAGGAGGATGTCCTGCGCTATATGGAGTCGCTGCGCGCGCAGAAGAAGTAATAGGGGGATACAACATGGCAGGTACGACATCGGCTGCGCCCGCTGCGGCGCCAGATAAAAAAACGGTGATGCGCGATCTGATTGAACTTGGCAAAAGCAAGGGGTCGCTCACGACAAAAGACATTCTGGATGCGATCGGGGAGCTGGATTTTGACCCCGAGCAGCTTGAAAAATTTTATGACCAGCTGGAGACGCTTGGTATCGACATCATCGAGGATCTTGGCGACGATGCGCTGGACAATATCCCGGTGGAGGATGCCAAAAATGGCGATGGCGATCAGTTCGATGCTTCCCTGAGCACCGAGGGGATTTCCATTGACGACCCAGTCAAAGTATACTTGAAGGAGATCGGCCGTGTACCGCTTTTGACACCAGAAGAAGAAATTGACCTGGCAGTGCGCATTAATGAAGGCGACGAGCGCGCGAAAAAACGCCTGGCAGAGGCCAATCTGCGCCTGGTCGTCAGCATTGCCAAGCGATACCTGGGCCGCGGCATGCAGTTTTTGGACCTGATCCAGGAGGGTAACCTCGGCTTGATCAAGGCGGTGGAAAAGTTCGACTACACCAAAGGCTTTAAGTTTTCGACTTATGCCACTTGGTGGATTCGCCAGGCCATCACCCGCGCTATTGCGGATCAGGCCCGCACCATCCGCATCCCGGTGCATATGGTCGAGACGATCAATAAAGTGAAAAAAGTTTCGAGCCAGCTGCTCCATACAAATGGCCACGATCCATCGGCTGATGAGATCAGCAAGGAACTTGATATGCCGGTGGATAAGGTCCGCGAGATCCTGCGTGTGGCGCAGGAGCCGGTTTCCCTCGAGACACCGATCGGTGAGGAAGAAGACAGCCATCTGGGCGATTTCATTCCGGATGACGACGCGCCTGCGCCACAGGACGCGGCCTCGCACACGCTGCTCAAAGAGCAGCTCAAAGAGGTGCTGGATACCCTGACCCCGCGTGAAGAAAAGGTTCTTCGCCTGCGCTTTGGCCTGGAGGACGGACGCTCCCGCACACTCGAAGAGGTTGGCAAGGAATTCAATGTCACCCGCGAGCGCATTCGTCAGATTGAGGCAAAGGCGCTGCGGAAGCTCCGCCATCCCAGCCGCAGCAAAAAACTCAAAGACTTTTTGGATTGAGGGACCCGGCATGGTAATTACACGAGAAGCGGATTACGCCGTGCGGATTATGGAACAACTCTGCCGGGCAGGCGGCCAGCGCGTAGATGCCCGCAGCATTGCAGAGGCTGCGGATGTGACACAGCGATTTACGCTCAAAATTCTCCACGAGCTGGTGGATGCGGGCTTGGCTGTCTCCTTTAAAGGAGCGCACGGTGGATATCTGCTGGCCCGGCCGCCGGAAAAGATCACGCTGCTGGATGTGATCGAGGCGGTGGAGGGGCCGTACATGTTCAGCCGCTGCCAGCAGGAAGATTATAACTGCGACCACTGCGGCGTGGGATGCCGGTTTCAGCATATCTATGACAAGGTGACTATGATGGTGCGCCAGGAGCTGGCGTCCCACTCGTTTGCAGAATTGTGCGGCGATTGATGACTTTAATAACGTGAAGAAAAGGTGCACTGTAAAAAATACCCCAAAAATTGAAAAAGTCCCGCTCTCCGGTCTGTATGCGCCGGAGGGCGGGATTTTTCAGAAAATTGGTAAATAAAGAGAAAGTCAAGGCGCAGAGCCTTGACAAAGCACACAAAATAGGATATAATAGTAAACTGCATCATCATAGAATCGTATACCTATGTCCTGATTTGAAATTATCATAACACAAATCCGGGAAAAAGGCAAGCGTCCTCTTCAGAGACAGTCAGTGCGCGCGGACTGCGGCTGAGAAATAAAGGATTGGAGTGATTGAGCAAGATGGTGAATGTCAAACCGGTAAAGGTAGGCAAAAACACACGCATGAGCTTTTCCAAAATCGATGAGGTCCTGGAGATGCCCAATCTCATTGAGATTCAGAAAAATTCATACCAGTGGTTTTTGGACGAAGGCCTCAAAGAGGTCTTCCGGGACGTCTCCGGCATCACCGACTATACTGGAAACCTGGTCCTCGATTTTGTCGATTATAAGTTGGACATCGACAAGCCGAATTATTCCGTCATGGAGTGCAAAATACGCGACGTCACTTATGCTGCGCCGCTGCGCGTGACGGCCCGCTTGCTCAATAAAGAAAGCGGAGAGATCAAGGAGTCCGAAGTGTTCATGGGCGATTTCCCGCTCATGACAGAGAGCGGCACCTTCATCATCAATGGCGCGGAGCGCGTCATTGTCTCGCAGTTGGTCCGCTCGCCGGGTGTCTATTATAAAATGGAATATGACAAGACCGGCAAAGAGCTTTACAGCGCAACGGTAATCCCGAACCGCGGCGCGTGGCTGGAATATGAAAACGATGCCAACGATGTGTTTTATGTACGCATCGATAAAAACCGCAAGCTGCCCATCACCGTCTTTATTCGCGCATTGGGGCTGGGTACCGAGGCGGAGATTCGCGACTATTTTGGCAACAGCGCCCTGATCGACGCCACGCTGGAAAAGGACCCCTGTAAGAACACCGAGGAGGCGCTCTTCGAGGTTTATAAAAAGCTGCGTCCGAGCGAGCCGCCGACCTTGGACAGCGCCCAGGCGCACCTGAATGGTCTGTTCTTTGACTCCCGCCGTTATGATCTTTCCCGTGTCGGCCGGTATAAATACAACAAGAAGCTGAATCTGGCCGGACGCATTACGGGCCAGGTGCTCAGCCGTCCAGTTGTCAACCCCACCACGGGCGAGGTAATGGCGGAGCCCGGCACGGTCGTTTCCCGCGCACAGGCACAGGAGATGGATGACGCGGGGGTGTCCGTTGTTTACCTGACTGTCAACGAGGAAGAGGTCAAGGTTATCTCCAACGGCATGGTCGATATCCAGAAATATGTGGATTTTGACGCCAAGGCAGAATGCGGCATCAAAGAACGCGTGCGCTATTCCGTGCTGTCGGAGATCCTCGATCAGGCTGGCGACGACGTCGAGCAGCTGAAGGAGACACTGCGCGCGCGCGTGGATGAGCTGATCCCGAAGCATATCATCATCGACGATATCTTTGCGACGATCAACTATATGTGCAACTTGCAGGTGGGTCTTGGCACAAAGGACGACATCGACCACCTGGGCAACCGCCGCATCCGCTCGGTCGGTGAATTGCTGCAAAATCAGTTCCGCATTGGTTTTTCCCGTCTGGAACGCGTCATTCGTGAGCGGATGACCTTGCAGGCGCAGGATCTGGAGTCGCTTACCCCGCATTCCCTGATTAATATCCGCCCGGTCGTGGCGGCCATTAAGGAATTCTTCGGCTCCTCTCCGCTGTCGCAGTTTATGGATCAGACCAACCCGCTGGCAGAGCTAACGCATAAGCGCCGCCTCTCTGCTTTGGGGCCTGGCGGTTTGTCCCGTGACCGCGCAGGATTCGAGGTCCGCGACGTGCATTACAGCCACTATGGTCGCATGTGCCCGATTGAGACGCCGGAAGGTCCGAACATCGGCCTGATCTCCTATCTGGCGACCTTTGCCCGCATCAATGAATATGGCTTCATTGAAGCACCCTATCGCCGCGTCGATAAGGAAACCGGCGTGGTGACGCGTGACGTTGTGTATATGACTGCTGACCTCGAGGATAACTATATCGTCGCACAGGCGAACGAACCCCTCGACGAAGAGGGACACTTCGTCAACGCCAAGGTCAATGGCCGCCACCGCGATCAGTTCGTGACGGTGGAGCGCGAGCGGGTGGACTTTATGGACGTTTCGCCGCGGATGGTTGTCTCAGTGGCAACAGCCATGATCCCTTTCCTGGAAAATGACGATACAAACCGCGCACTGATGGGCTCGAACATGCAGCGCCAGGCGGTGCCGCTGATTAAGACCGAAGCGCCGATTGTCGGCACCGGCATGGAATACAAAGCGGGTGTCGACTCCGGCGCGTGCGTGCTGTGCAAGCGCGCGGGCGTGGTCCGCAGCGTCAGCGCAAACGAAGTGCGTGTAGAGACCGATGCCGGCGAGACAGATATTTATCCGATTATTAAATTCATGCGTTCCAACCAGGGCACTTGCTTTAACCAGGTGCCGGTTGTCAGCGTCAACGACCGTGTCAACCCGGGCGATGTCATTGCCGACGGCCCGGCAACCAAGGATGGCGAGATCTCCCTTGGGAAAAACGCCCTGATCGGTTTCATGACATGGGAAGGCTATAACTACGAGGACGCCGTCCTGATTAGCGAAAAAGTTGTGCGGGACGATGTGTTCACCTCGATCCATATTGAGGAACACGAGCTGGAAGCGCGTGACACCAAACTTGGCCCGGAGGAAATCACCCGCGACATTCCGAACGTCAACGAGGACATGCTGCGCGACCTGGATGACAGTGGCATCATCCGCGTGGGCGCGGAGGTGCATGCGGGCGACATTCTGGTCGGCAAGGTCACCCCAAAGGGCGAAACCGAACTGACCGCCGAAGAGCGCCTGCTGCGCGCAATTTTCGGCGAAAAGGCCCGCGAGGTGCGCGATACCTCTCTGCGTGTGCCGCACGGCGAGTATGGCATCGTCGTGGACGTCAAGGTCTTTACCCGCGAAAACAGCCGTGACGAGCTAAGCCCGGGCGTGAATAAAGTGGTGCGCTGCTATATTGCCCAGAAACGTAAAATCAGCGTCGGCGACAAGATGGCCGGCCGCCACGGCAACAAGGGCGTTGTGTCCCGCATTCTGCCGGTTGAGGATATGCCCTATCTGCCGGACGGCACACCGCTGGACATTGTGCTCAACCCCCTGGGCGTGCCTTCCCGTATGAATATCGGGCAGGTGCTTGAGGTCCACCTCGGCATGGCCGCGCGCGCACTGGGCTGGAAAGTGATGACGCCGGTCTTTGACGGCGCACACGAAGAGGATATCCGCGCGGCTTTCCGCGAAGCGGGCATGAGCGAGGATGGCAAGTTCTGGCTGCGCGACGGCCGCACTGGCGAAACTTTTGATAATCCGGTCACTGTGGGCATCATGTATTATCTGAAGCTGCATCATCTGGTCGATGATAAGATGCATGCCCGTTCCACTGGACCGTATTCGCTGGTCACGCAGCAGCCGCTGGGCGGCAAGGCGCAGTTCGGCGGCCAGCGCTTCGGCGAAATGGAAGTTTGGGCGCTGGAAGCTTATGGCGCCGCCTATACCTTGCAGGAAATTTTGACCGTGAAGTCCGACGATGTGGTCGGCCGTGTGAAGACGTATGAGGCCATTGTCAAGGGCCAGAATATTCCGAAACCAGGCGTTCCGGAATCCTTTAAGGTGCTGATCAAAGAATTGCAGAGCCTGGGCCTGGATGTCAAAGTCCTGGATAAGGACAATCAGGAAATCGACCTGCGCCAGAATTTTGACGATGACGACGATATGGGCTTCTCGCCGAATGGCGGCAACTTTGACGAGCCGGACGTCGCCGACAACTTGGATGGATATTCTGTCGACGATGCGGAGGATGCGCTCTTTGATGGGCCGGATGATTATGTCGATGGCGGCGCGTCAGAGGGCGATGACATCGATGGCGGTTCGCTGGACAATGAGGATGATTCGGCAGACTGATAGGGGGATTTTCATTCATGGAATTTAATACGTTTGAATCAATCAAGATTGGCCTTGCTTCTCCCGATAAGATCCGCGAGTGGTCCTATGGCGAGGTCAAAAAGCCCGAGACGATTAACTATCGTACCCTGAAGCCGGAGCGCGACGGCTTGTTCTGCGAACGCATTTTTGGCCCGACAAAGGACTGGGAGTGCCACTGCGGCAAGTATAAGCGCATCCGCTATAAGGGAAAGATCTGCGAACGCTGCGGCGTCGAGGTGACGCGCAGCAAGGTGCGCCGCGAACGGATGGGCCATATCGAGCTGGCGGCTCCGGTATCCCATATTTGGTATTTCAAAGGCATTCCCTCCCGTATGGGCTTGATTCTGGACATCTCCCCCCGCATGTTGGAAAAGGTTCTGTACTTTGCGAGCTATATTGTGACAGACCCCGGCGACGTGCGCGAGCTGCAGCCAAAGCAGCTTTTGTCGGAGAAGGAATACCGCGATCTGCGTGAAAAATATGAGGACGATTTTGACGCCGGCATGGGCGCTGAGGCCATCAAGAAGCTGTTGGAGCAGATTGACTTGGAGGCTGAAAGCAAGACCCTGAAAGCTGAGCTGGCAAATGCCACGGGCCAAAAACGTGTGCGTATCCTCAAGCGGCTGGAAGTCGTCGAAGCATTCCGCCAGTCCGGCAACCGGCCGGAATGGATGATTCTGGACGTGGTGCCGGTCATCCCGCCGGATTTGCGCCCCATGGTGCAGCTCGACGGCGGCCGGTTCGCAACGAGCGATTTGAATGATCTGTACCGCCGCGTGATTAATCGAAACAACCGCCTGGCACGGCTTTTGGAACTGCATGCACCGGACATCATTGTGCGCAATGAAAAGCGCATGTTACAGGAGGCCGTCGACGCCCTGATCGACAATGGCCGCCGCGGCCGTCCGGTCACCGGGCCGAATAACCGTCCGCTGAAGTCTCTGTCTGATCTGCTCAAGGGCAAGCAGGGCCGTTTCCGCCAGAACCTTTTGGGCAAACGTGTCGATTACTCCGGCCGTTCCGTTATTGCAGTCGGGCCGGAGCTGAAGATGTACCAGTGCGGCCTGCCGAAGGAAATGGCGCTGGAATTGTTTAAGCCCTTTGTGATGAAGCGGCTGGTCGAAACGGGTGTGGAGAGCAACATCAAGGCAGCCCGCAAGGCGGTCGAGCGTGCAAAGCCGGAGGTCTGGGATGCGCTGGAGATCGTCATCAAAAACCATCCTGTCCTGCTTAACCGCGCGCCGACGCTGCACCGCCTGGGCATCCAGGCCTTCGAGCCGGTACTGGTTGAGGGCCGTGCCATGAAGCTGCATCCGCTGGCATGTACCGCTTACAACGCGGATTTCGACGGCGACCAGATGGCTGTCCACGTGCCACTGTCCTGCGAGGCGCAGGCAGAGGCCCGCTTCCTGATGCTGGCAGCCGGCAACCTGCTCAAGCCCTCTGATGGGAAGCCGGTTACCGTGCCGACGCAGGATATGGTCCTGGGTTCTTATTGGCTGACGCTGGACCGCGATGGCGAGAAGGGCGAAGGCAAGGTCTTTAAAGACGTGGACGAGGCGATTATGGCATATGACGCCAAGGTTATTGAAATGCACGCCAAGATCAAGGTCCGCCGCCGCATTGAGTTTGATGGTAAGGTCGAAGAGGGAATGGTTGATACAACCGTTGGTCAGATCATCTTCAACCGCCCGATTCCGCAGGACCTCGGCTTCATTGACCGGTCCAAGCCGGAAAATAGATTCAAGTTTGAAATTACCTTCCTGGTCGGCAAGAAGCAGCTGGGTCAAATTATTGAAAAGTGCATCAAGGTGCACGGTACCGCGAAGACCAGCGAAGTCTTGGATGAAATCAAGGCGCAGGGCTATAAGTATTCTGCGCTGTCCGGCATCACGGTGGCTGTCTGCGATGCGAGTATCCCGCCGCAGAAAAAGGAAATCCTCCAAAAGGCCAGCGACCGGATCGACCTGATTTCCGATCAGTATAAGAACGGCTTTTTGTCTGATGCTGAACGCCACACCGCGGTCATCGACACGTGGAATAAGGCGACCGACGAGGTTTCGGATGCCCTGCAAAAAAACCTCGACCGTTATAACCCGATCTATATGATGGCCGATTCCGGCGCCCGTGGTTCCATGAGCCAGATCCGCCAGCTGGCCGGCATGCGCGGCTTGATTGCAAACACATCCGGTGAAACGATCGAAGTTCCGATTCGCGCGAATTACCGCGAAGGTTTGAACATTTTGGAATACTTCATCTCTTCTCGTGGCGCACGTAAGGGCTTGACCGATACGGCACTGCGCACGGCAGACTCCGGTTATCTGACCCGCCGCCTGGTCGATGTTTCGCAGGAAGTCATTATCCGCGAGAACGACTGCGGCGCAACCGACGGCCTGGAAGTCTATGATATCAAGGAAGGCAAGGAAGTCATCGAATCCCTGCATGAGCGCCTGATCGGCCGCTATCTGGTGGAAGATTTCAAGGATCCACAGACCGGTGAGGTGCTGGTCAGCAAAGACAAGATGATGGATGATGCGGATGCAGACTGCATCGTCAATCATGGCGTGGAGCGTATCAAGATCCGCTCGATCCTGAGTTGCCGCGCCAAGCACGGCGTCTGCAAGAAGTGCTATGGCCTCAACCTGGCTACGGGCACGCCTGTTACGGTCGGCGAAGCAGTCGGCATCGTGGCAGCCCAGTCCATTGGCGAGCCGGGCACGCAGCTGACCATGCGCACGTTCCACACCGGCGGTGTTGCGAACGCAGAAGACATTACGCAAGGTCTGCCGCGCGTTGAGGAATTGTTCGAAGGCCGCCGTCCGAAGCACCTGGCCATCATCAGCGAGATTGGCGGCAAGGTCACTTTCGAGGACATCAAAAAGAACCGCCATGTGGTTGTGACCGGTGACGACGGGATGTCCAAGAGCTACCTGATCCCGTTTGGTTCCCATATCACTGTGGAAGAAGGCCAGCGCATTGAAGCCGGCACCCGCCTGACAGAAGGTTCTGTCAATCCGCACGATGTGCTGGCGATCAGCGGCGTTGAAGCCGTGCAGGACTATTTGATCGAGGAAGTGCAGCGCGTCTATCGTCTGCAAGGCGTGGATATCAACGACAAGCACATCGAGGTCATTGTCCGCCAGATGATGAAGAAGGTCAAAATTGAGGATCCGGGCGACACGCCGCTGCTCCCTGGATCCATGGTGGAAAAGACGGAGTTCGAGACGGCAAATCAGCTGATCCGCGATCGAGTTGCTGCCGGCGAGACCGCGTTGCGTGAGGCAACCTGCACGCCGACATTGCTCGGCATTACCAAGGCAGCTTTGGCCACGGAATCCTTCCTGTCCGCCGCCTCCTTCCAGGAGACGACGCGCGTTCTGACCGATGCCGCGATCAAGGGCAAGGTCGACCCGTTGATGGGCCTGAAGGAGAACGTCATCATCGGTAAGCTGATCCCTGCGGGTACTGGCATGAAGCATTATGCGAATGTTCAGCTGGAGGAATCAAACCTCAATCCACAAAATGATACGCCTGAGGACTTGACAACAACCGCATAAACACTGTATAATAACAAATTGTGATGGTTTCCTGCACGATGGTGCAGCTTTCCATAGGAATTGCATACTTTTCCCACCCCTAGGGAAACCTTGGGGGTGGGATTTGGTGTGTATGACTTTGCTGTTAGGCGTTTTTCGCTTGACATATAGAAAAATTCAGTTAGGAGGTGTACTATGCCCACTTTTAACCAATTGGTCCACACTGGCCGCAAAGAGGTCGAGAAAAAGGCCAAGGCGCCTGCTCTGCTGAGAGGCTGGAATGCCAAAAAGCGCACGCCGATCGATCAGAATTCCCCGCAAAAGCGCGGTGTCTGCACAGCAGTTAAAACGGCAACTCCGAAAAAGCCGAACTCTGCACTGCGCAAGATCGCACGTGTACGTCTTTCCAATGGCATGGAGGTTACGGCCTACATCCCTGGTGTCGGTCATAACTTGCAGGAGCACTCCGTCGTCATGATCCGCGGCGGTCGTGTCAAGGATCTGCCTGGTGTGCGTTATCACATCATCCGCGGCACACTTGACGCCCAGGGCGTTGCCAAGCGCATGCAGGCCCGCTCGAAGTATGGCGCGAAGCGCCCGAAGGCAGGTAAGGCTGCCAAGTAAGATGGACTGAAACTGACGAACCTTTACGGCTGCAAGTCCCGCAATGGGATGAACGGCGTTTTTATAAAACGCCTCTTGCTGGCCAGACGGGAATCTTCATTTTCGAGTACCGATGAATTCATTTTATGTGAAGGAGGGAAGTAAAGTGCCAAGAAGAGGCAATATCGCGAAACGGGATGTTCTGCCCGATCCGCTTTACAATTCCAAGTTAGTCACACGTTTGGTGAATAATATCATGATAGACGGCAAGAAGGGCGTTGCCCAGAAGATCGTCTATGGCGCTTTCGATATCATCAAAGAAAAGACCGGTAAAGAGCCGCTCGAGGTTTTTGAGGCTGCCATGGAGAATGTCATGCCTTCCCTTGAGGTCAAGGCCCGCCGTGTCGGTGGCGCCACCTACCAGGTCCCGATGGAGGTCCGCCCGGAGCGGCGTCAGACCCTGGGCCTGCGCTGGATGACAAATTATTCCCGCCTGCGTAGCGAGCGCACCATGAAGGAGCGCCTGGCCGCAGAGATTATGGACGCCGTCAACGGCAACGGCGGAGCAGCGAAAAAGCGCGACGATACGCACAAGATGGCCGAGGCGAATAAGGCGTTTGCACATTACAGATGGTAATGTACCGCTTTTTTGCACAACGAATGGAGGGTAATTAATGCCTAGGCAGGTATCACTTGAAAAGACCCGCAACATCGGCATCATGGCGCATATCGATGCCGGTAAAACAACTACAACCGAGCGCATCCTGTATTACACCGGTATCAACCACAAAATCGGTGAGGTGCATGACGGTGCGGCCACCATGGACTGGATGGTGCAGGAGCAGGAGCGCGGCATTACGATCACGTCCGCTGCAACCACTTGCTTCTGGACGCACAGTGAGTTCTTTGGTGACCCGAAGAAAAATAAGGATTACCGCATCAATATTATCGACACGCCCGGCCACGTCGACTTTACAGTCGAAGTGGAGCGCTCTTTGCGCGTGCTGGATGGTTCTGTGACCGTTTTCTGCGCAAAGGGCGGCGTTGAGCCCCAGTCCGAAACGGTTTGGCGCCAGGCAGAGGAGTATCACGTGCCCCGTATGGCGTATGTCAATAAGATGGACATCATGGGCGCTGACTTCTATAATGTCGTTGCCATGATGAAGGACCGTCTCAACTGCAACGCAGTTCCGATCCAGTTGCCCATCGGCTCTGAAGATACCTTCCGCGGCATTATCGACCTGGTCACTATGAAAGCGGACATCTATTATGACGATATGGGCAACGACATGCGCGTCGAGGATATCCCTGAGGATATGCGCGAAAAGGCTGAAGAGTATCACACAGCCTTGATCGAGCATGTCGCCGAGCAGGATGATGCCCTGATGGAGAAATACCTCTCTGGCGAGGAACTGACCAAAGAGGAAATCGTCCGCACGATCCGTAAGTCCACCATCGCCAACAAGATGGTCCCGGTCACATGCGGCAGCTCTTATAAGAACAAGGGCGTGCAGAAGCTGCTGGACGCTATCATTGACTATATGCCGGCTCCGACCGATGTCCCGGACATCAAAGGCACGAACCCGGAGACAGGCGAGGAAGAGGACCGTCATTCTTCTGATGACGAGCCGTTCTCCGCGCTGGCATTTAAGATTGCAACCGACCCCTTCGTCGGCAAGCTGTGCTTTATTCGTGTCTATTCCGGCACTTTGAAAGCAGGCGCGACGGTTTATAATTCCACAAAAGATACCGATGAGCGTATCGGCCGTCTGCTGCAGATGCACGCGAACCACCGCCAGGATATCGAGGAAGTCTATGCAGGCGACATCGCGGCGGCCATCGGTGTGAAAAATACGACCACCGGCGACACGCTTTGTGACGAAAAGAACCCGATTATCCTCGAGTCCATGGAATTCCCGGAGCCCGTTATCCGCGTGGCGATTGAGCCGAAGACGAAGGCTGGCCAGGAGAAGATGAGCGTTGCTTTGGCAAAGCTCGCAGAAGAGGACCCGACTTTTAAGGCTTACACCGACGAGGAAACCGGCCAGACCATCATCGCCGGCATGGGCGAGTTGCATTTGGAAATCATTGTCGACCGCCTGCTGCGTGAATTCCACGTGGAAGCCAATATCGGTAAGCCCCAGGTTGCCTATAAGGAAACGATCCGCAAGCCCGCAGACGTGGACTGCAAGTATGTCCGTCAGTCCGGCGGTAAAGGCCAGTACGGTCACGTTAAGATCCGCGTCTTCCCGAACCCCGGCGAAGGCTACGAATTCGATAACGTCACGGTCGGCGGCTCGATTCCGAAGGAGTATATCCCAGCTGTCGATGCTGGTATCCAGGGCGCTATGCTCAGCGGCGTCGTTGCCGGTTACAATGTCGTCGACGTCAAAGTCGAACTGTATGACGGCTCCTATCACGAAGTCGACTCCTCCGAAATGGCATTTAAGATCGCCGGCTCCATGGCGTTCAAGGATGCAATGCGCAAAGCGGATCCGGTTCTGATGGAACCCATCATGAAGGTCACGGTCACGGTGCCGGACGAATACATGGGCGACGTCATCGGCGACTTGAATTCTCGCCGCGGCATGATCGAGGGTATGGACGCCATTCACGGTGCCCAGCAGATTCACGCGATGGTTCCGCTTTCCGAAATGTTCGGCTATGCAACCGACCTGCGCTCCAAGACACAGGGCCGTGGCCAGTATGTTATGGAACCTGACCACTACGCGGAAGTCCCGAAGAATATTGCGGACAAGATTATTACTGCCCGCACCAAGAAGGAAGATTAATCGTAAAATCCGCAAATTTGCTTGATTTTTACGGATATTCTTGCTAAAATAAAATCCATGAGTTTGATTTGAACGCCCGATGCAAAAATAAAGGAGGAACATTCCCATGGCGAAGGAAAAATTTGACCGTTCCAAGCCCCACGTAAACATTGGCACCATTGGTCACGTTGACCATGGCAAGACCACGCTGACTGCGGCGATCACAAAAGTGCTCGCTTTGCAGGGCGAAGCTGAGTTCAAAGACTACAGCAACATCGACTCAGCTCCTGAGGAGCGTGAGCGCGGCATCACCATTAACACTGCTCATGTTGAGTATCAGACCGCAAAGCGTCACTATGCACACGTTGACTGCCCCGGCCATGCTGACTATGTCAAGAACATGATCACCGGCGCTGCGCAGATGGACGGTGCTATCCTGGTCGTTTCCGCTGCTGACGGCCCGATGCCGCAGACCCGTGAGCACATTCTGCTGTCCCGTCAGGTCGGCGTGCCGTATATCGTCGTGTTCATGAACAAGTGCGATCAGGTGGACGACCCCGAGCTGCTCGATCTGGTCGAGATGGAAATCCGCGACCTGCTCAACGAGTATGACTTCCCGGGCGATGACACCCCGATTATCCGCGGCTCTGCTCTGAAGGCTCTTGAGTCCACCTCCACGGACATCAATGCACCGGAATATAAGTGCATTCTTGAGCTGATGGATGCTGTCGACAATTATATCCCGACTCCGGACCGCAAGGCGGACCAGCCCTTCCTGATGCCTGTTGAGGACGTCTTCACGATTACCGGCCGCGGCACGGTTGCTACTGGCCGTGTGGAGCGTGGCATGGCAAAGATCGGCGATGAAGTCGAGATCATCGGCCTGACGGAAGAGCGCAAGAAGAGCGTCATCACTGGCCTGGAGATGTTCCGCAAGACCCTGGACTTCGCAGAGGCTGGCGATAACATCGGCGCGCTGTTGCGTGGCATTCAGCGTGAGGACATCGAGCGCGGCCAGGTTCTGGCGAAGCCGGGCACGATTCATCCGCACACCAAGTTCAAGGGCCAGGTTTACGTCCTGACCAAGGACGAAGGCGGTCGTCATACCCCTTTCTTCAATAACTATCGTCCGCAGTTCTACTTCCGCACCACCGACGTTACCGGTGTCATCACGCTGCCCGAGGGCACGGAGATGTGCATGCCTGGTGATAACGTCGAGATGGATGTTGAGCTGATCGCCCCGATCGCTATCGAAGAGGGCCTGCGCTTCTCCATTCGTGAGGGCGGCCATACGGTTGGCTCCGGCGTTGTTTCCAAGATCCTTGAGTAATACGCTTTTAATCTGAAAAATTTGAAAGGCCCTGCCTCCCTGTGAGGTGGGGCTTTTTTATGCATGTATCTTGTACTTTTTGGGGCTTTCTGTTATACTATAAAAATAGACAAAATTCTTGAAATATTACCAAAGCTCAAATGAAGTCCAGTCCTGAGATTATTGACAAAATGAGAGGAGTCAATCATGAATCGAGGATATCGCTACCGACGGCATCCGAACAAACATTGGAGCAGAGTCGTCGCAGAGAGTGCCGTCGCGGTGATTGCGGCATTTTGCGTTGTGCTATTTTTGGCGGGACCGGGGTTAAATCTACCTTTGGGCAGCGGAACAGCAACGGTTAGTCAGCCGTCACAGTCACAACCGGCAAAGGGGACAACCTCCTCCGGGACAAGCCAGCCTGCTAAAATAACCTTGCTCGGCGCTGGCGACAATATGCAGCATACGCCGATGCTGGATGCCTGTAAAACAGACGATGGTTATGATTTTAAACCGATCTACACCCAAATTAAGCCGGTTGTATCGGCAGCAGACATTGCTTTTGTCAATCAGGAAATGCCGATCAATCCCGACGCCGAGCCGCAAGGGTACCCGCTGTTCAATGCCGCGCCCGAAATGTGCGAGGCGCTCGTGGATACTGGGTTTGATGTGATTAGTGAATCCAACAACCATATGTTGGACCAGGGTGAAAAGGGCCTGCAGGCGACGATTGATTATTGGAAAACAAAACCTGGCATTACGCAGATCGGTGCGTACCAGGATGATGCAGATCTGCGCAAACCGCATATTGTAGAGAAAAACGGCTTTAAGGTGGCCTATCTGGCTATGACCGAGATGACGAACAATTTCTCTTTGCCGGAAGGATCGAAACTGCGAATTCTGTATACCAGTCAGACAGACACGATACGGCAGCTCATCCAGGCTGCCAAGCAGCAGGCAGACCTCGTTGTGGTTTCCGTGCATTGGGGCACGGAGGATACGTTCGATTTGACGGATACGCAGACCAAGCTTGCACAGGAGATGGTTGATTGGGGCGCGGATGTGATTTTCGGCAATCACCCGCACGCTTTGCAAAAGCTGACAACCCTCAAGCGGCAAAGCGATGGCGCAACCTGCCCGGTTATTTATGCATTTGGCAATTTGATTTCTACGCAGTATGACCCATGGAACCTGGTCAGTGGCCTTTTGTCCGTTACTTATACACGTGATGCCAATGGAAAGGCCGTATTTCAAGGCATGCAGTTCCGACCGATCGTGACTTATTACGAAACAGGCGCCAAAAACATACATGTACAGTGGCTGAAGGACTTTACAGATGAGATGGCCAAAAAGAGCCGCACTTGGAGCAAGACAGGTGGGAAATTTACGCCTGCCTACGCAAAAAGCGTTGTGGACCAGAGTATTCCGAAGGAATATCAGAATTGGACTTGACAGAGCCGCCCGGCTCTGCTATGATAGTGCATGGAATTGAATAATTCTTCGGGGCGGGGTGCAATTCCCCACCGGCGGTAATGCGGCCTTGGCCGTCAGCCCGCGAGCGGTTCGTTAGCCGCATGAGTCCGGTGTGATTCCGGCGCCGACGGTATAGTCCGGATGGTAGAAGATGTGGAATAAAATTGCGCCCCGGTGCCTTCATTGGCATTGGGGCGTTGTTTTAAAATTCTTTCCATGTCTCAAAAGGAGAAAACATGACAAACGAACAGATTATCACCCCCAAAACGAAAGGCCGCAGCCTGTTCAGCGCGCGCAACATTGCTGTGATCGGCGTTCTGGGCGCACTTTCCACCATTTTGATGATTTTTGAATTCCCGCTGCCCTTTTTGCCACCGTTTTATAAGCTGGATTTCAGCGAGGTGCCGGTTTTGTTGGGCGGATTTGCCTTGGGACCGATTTCGGCAGTCATTATTGAGGCCATCAAGGTGCTCTTACACATGATCTTCGCAGGCACGCAGACCGCAGGCGTCGGGGATCTGGCCAACTTTGTGATTGGATGTGCTTTTGTTGTGCCGGCAGCGCTCATCTACCGCGCGCAAAAGACTCGTAAACATGCAATCGGCGGAATGGTGGCAGGCACAGCGGTCATGACGCTGGTGGGTGGCGCGCTCAATGCGGCTGTTCTGCTGCCTGTTTATGCGGCTGCGTTCCATCTGCCGCTGGATCAGATTATCGCCATGGGTACCCAGCTCAATGCAAACATCACAGACTTGACCACGTTCGTGTTCTTCGCTACCACGCCGCTGAATCTTCTCAAGGGCGTATTGGTTTCCGTCATTGTGTTGCTGCTGTATAAGCACGTCAGCCCGATTTTGCACGGCAAGCGCATGTAAAGCGCTTTTATGTAATCGCTGCGCTTTGTCGTATATTTTGACAAGTTTTGTTTTTTGTCTGTTTACACCAGCCAGAACGATATGGTATAGTACCACTGTACTCAAAATTCAATATCTCACCCTTATCAAGAGTGGCGGAGGGAACAGGCCCGATGATGCCCGGCAACCTGCGGTAAGCGCAAGGTGCCAAGTCCTGCGGTGAAACCGACAGATGAGGTACGGTTCGATATGTGACGCTGCCCGGTTTCATCGGGCGGCGTTTTTTGATGCGCTAAGTGCGTGCGGAGCACTTCCATGTGATTGGAAATCAGTGAGCATCGAACTCCTTTCGGCACGCTGAGGGGAGACGAACATTTACAGGAGGTACAAGTCCAATGTCTAAACACCTTTTTACATCTGAATCTGTTACTGAGGGACATCCCGACAAAGTCTGCGACCAGATTGCAGACGCCGTGCTGGATGATATTCTTTCCAAAGACCCGAATGCACATGTCGCGTGCGAAGTTACTGCATGCACCGGCGTTGTCCATGTCATGGGCGAAATTTCCACAACCTGCTACGTCGATATCCCCGCGATTGCGCGGCAGGTTATTAAAGACATCGGCTATGATCATCCGGACTACGGTTTTGATGGGAATACCTGCGGTGTGCTGACGGCGATCGACGCGCAGTCTCCGGACATTGCCATGGGTGTCAACAAGTCCTATGAGGCGCAGAACGGCGCTGTGGATGCTGACGATCAGATCGGCGCCGGCGACCAGGGCATGATGTTTGGCTTTGCCTGCGACGAGACGCCGGAATTGATGCCGCTGGCCATCTCGCTGGCGCACAAACTCGCCAAGAAGCTGGCGGCCGTCCGTAAAGACGGCACGCTGCCATATCTGCGTCCAGATGGGAAAACGCAGGTTACCGTCGAATACGACGGTGACAAGCCGGTACGCGTCGATGCAGTGGTGCTTTCCACACAGCATGACCCCGATGTCACGCTGGAACAGATTCGCAAAGATATGATTGAGAAGGTCATTCAGGCAACCATTCCGGCCGAGTGGCTGGATGAAAATACGAAATATTACGTCAATCCGACCGGCCGCTTCGTCATCGGCGGGCCGGTGGGCGACAGCGGCTTGACCGGGCGCAAGATCATCGTCGATACTTATGGCGGTTATGGCCGTCATGGCGGCGGTGCTTTCTCCGGCAAGGACCCGACCAAGGTCGACCGTTCCGCCGCCTATGCGGCCCGCTGGGTTGCCAAGAACATCGTGGCAGCCGGCTTGGCGAAAAAGTGCGAGGTGCAGCTTGCCTATGCGATCGGCGTGGCGCGTCCGGTCTCCATCATGGTAGATGCCTTTGGCACCTCCCAGTACACGAACGACCAGCTGGCTGCGGCTGTCGAAAAGGTCTTTGACCTGCGGCCGGCCGCAATTATCCGCGATCTCGACCTGCGCAAGCCGGTTTACCGCCAGTTGGCAAGCTACGGCCACATGGGCCGCGAAGATCTGGGCGTAAGTTGGGAAAAGACTGACCGCGTGGACGAGCTGAAGAAGGCACTGCTGCAGGCAAAGGCAAGCTGAATATGCTCGCCTGTTGCGCGATTGCCCGAAGAGTTTCAGAGAATGTATCGAACGCGGTTACGTGATTCCATAATAGAATTTTTCAGAAGAACGGGAGTGGCTTTATGGGCTGCTCCCGTTTTTTGCCGGGCTTTGGGGATGGGGCGTGCGAATTGGTTTTTGCAAAGATGGAAAACGCGCGTTGGCGCCGTTTGGCATTTTCTGAAACGAAAATTCACCTTTGTGCATATTCTGTCATGGAGGTGGTTTTGGATGGATATTGGGCAATTGATTATTGTCCTGCTCGCGATTGTGGGCATCTGCGCCTTATGCAAATCCCTATTGCAGTGGATGTACCGGACTGGCGCACGGGAAGGAGTACTCACGCTGGCGCTGCACTTTTCGGGAAAGCGGGAAGACGCAGAATTTCAGGTGCGCGCCGCGCTGCGCAAGCTGCGGGAAATGCCCGGGCAGTTTGCGCACCGGCAGCTCCTGATTGTGGACGATGGCATGGATGCAGAGACGTGCGCCGTTTGCCGCCAAGCGATCGAACGGGAGCCATCGGCGTGCGTGGTGCCGCGGGATGCGCTCGTACATGCGTTTGCAAAAGATGGTGTCTTGCAGTATACTAAGACGCAGGATGGGGAGAAAACGCGCGTACTGCGCGGCCCACAGGCATGAGATGATGGAGGCCGACATGGAGGAGAGCACGCTGCTGCAAATGACGGGGACGGTGGAACACATCACCTTTCGAAACGAAAAAAACGGATATACCGTCTTGGAGCTGAATACCGGCGAAACCATGGAAACGGTGGTAGGCACTCTGCCCACTGCGGAGCCGGGGGATACGCTGCGCGTTGTGGGAAAGTGGACGGAACACCCCTCTTTTGGCCGGCAGTTCGGCGCGCAGACCTATGAACACGCCGAGCCCACCACCAGTGCAGAAATTCTACGCTACCTCTCCGCGCGGTCTGTGAAGGGCATCGGCAGCGCAACAGCCCGCCGCATTGTAAAGGCCTTTGGCGATCAGTCGCTGGAAGTGATTGAACATGACCCAGCGCGGCTCGCGGAAATTCCCGGCATCAGCGCGGAAAAGGCAGAGCGTATCAGTGCGGATTACCGCAAAAAGGCGGGCCTGCGTGAGACGATGCTTGCGCTGACCGGCTATGGCATCACACCGCAGGAGGCCGTCCGCGTTTACCAGACGCTCGGCCCCAACGCAGTCGACTGTGTGCGGGAAAATCCATATTGTTTGTGCAATGAAACGATTGCGCTTGGCTTTCAGCGGGCGGATGCCATCGCCGCATCAATGGATCGTCCGGCGGACGATAGCGCCCGTATTCGGGCGGGGATCCTCTATGTACTGCGCCACAATCTGGAAAATGGCCACACCTGCCTGCCCCAGAATAAGCTGATCCCAACGGCTGCGCGCATGCTGGGCGTTGGGCAGGAACAGGTTACGGAACAGGCGGCGGCCCTGGCAGCGGACGGTTCTCTCGTGCACTGCCAGGTGCGCGGGCGGGACATGCTGTATTTGCCGCGCCTTTATCAGGCGGAGATGTTCGCGGCAGCCCGCCTGCAAATGATGCTGGAATTCCCCAGCCAGCCTGTTCCGCACGCGCGGGAAGCGCTGGAAGCGGTTGAATCGGAGCGGGGGATGACCTATGCCCCGGAGCAGCGGGAGGCCATTTTGGCCGCGCTGTCCAATGGCATGCTGATCTTGACAGGCGGCCCCGGTACCGGCAAAACCACCACTCTGGATGCCATTCTCCACATCTTGCGGGAAAAGGGTGAGAAAGTCTTTTTGGCTGCGCCGACCGGCCGCGCAGCCAAGCGGATGAGCGAACTGACCGGCGAGGAGGCAAAAACCCTGCACCGGTTGCTGCAGGTGGAATGGGACGGCGGCGGGAGCCCGGCCTTTGCACGCAATGAACAGAACCCGCTCGCTTGCGATGCGCTGATTATCGACGAGCTGTCCATGGTGGATGCGCAGCTGTTTGAGGCCGTCTTGCGCGCGCTGCCTATGGGCTGCCGTCTAATTCTGGTTGGCGACTGCGACCAGCTGCCCAGTGTGGGCCCCGGCAGTGTCTTGAATGATCTTATTGCTTCCGGCATGCTGCCTGTCGTGCAGCTGGCCCATGTGTTCCGCCAGTCGCGCCAGAGCCGCATTGTCACAAATGCGCACAAGATTATTGCCGGGGAAATGCCGGTGTTGAGCGATAATCGCGGGGATTTCTTCTTTCTGCAGCGTTCCTCACCGGAGGAGATCACGCAGACGATTTTGGAACTGTGCAGCAAGCGATTGCCTGCCAGCTATGGTTTTTCCGCCGTGACGGATATTCAGGTGCTTTCTCCGGGCCGCAAGGGCGAGCTGGGAGTCATAGAACTCAATCGCCAGCTGCAGGAATGCCTGAATCCCCCGGACAATGGAAAGCGCCAATGCAAGGTCAATGGACGTGTGTTTCGCGTCGGCGACAAGGTCATGCAGGTGAAAAACAACTATACGCTCTCTTGGGAAAAGGATGACGGGACGATGGGGGAGGGCGTCTATAATGGCGACATTGGAACGCTGGTCGCCATTGACCGGGCGGCGGGCCTGCTGCAGGTAGAGATGGACGGCAAGCGCGTCACGTATGAAACGGAAACGGCGGAAGAACTGGAGCTTGCCTATGCGATGACGGTGCACAAAAGCCAGGGCAGTGAGTTCCCGGCTGTAGTCATGCCCATGTATCCAGGCCCTCGGCCACTGTATTACCGCAATTTATTTTACACAGCGGTCACGCGGGCGCGCAGGCTGCTGGTGCTTGTGGGCCTGCAGCAGACCGTGCGCACAATGGTGGAGAACGACAGGCGCACAAAGCGCTATACCGGCCTGAGCGCTTTTTTGACCGGTGAGGTGATTGCAGATGAAGCATGACGCCAATTGGCTCGGCGAACGGACGCTGGACCTCTTCTTTCCGCCCCGCTGCCCCTATTGTGGAGAAGTGATCCGCATCGGTACGCGCGTCTGCCCGCGCTGCGCGGATATCGAACCCACGCCCATCCAGCGCTGGATCCCGATGCAAGACGCCGAACCTGCGCCTTGTATCGCGGCCTATCCCTATCGGCCGCCGATCCGCGATGCCATGCACCGGTTTAAGTTTGAAGGAGAGCCGGAATTAGCCAAGTTTTATGGAAAAATCCTCGCCGACGTGGTGCGCCAGACAGAATGGCAGTTTGATGTGCTGACGTGGGTGCCCATGTCTCGCTGGCGGCAGATGCGGCGCGGGTATAACCAGAGTATGCTGCTGGCAAAGGTGGCAGCTCAATTTTTGCGGAGGCCTGCAAGGCCATTGCTTGAAAAGCACCGCCTCAACCGGCGGCAGCACCGGCTGACAGTGGATGCGCGCTGGAAAAATGTAGCGGACGTATTTGATGCGCGGCCGGAAGCGGACGGACATGCAATCCTGCTGATCGATGATATTGTCACGACGGGCGCTACCATGCAGGACTGCGGACGGGCACTTTTGCAGGCGGGCGCAAAAAGCATTTGCTGCGCCGCGGTGGCCACACCGCAGCCTGTCGACAGATAAGGATTGAAAGCGACCGGGAAGTATAGTATAATTTAAAGAACCAAAAATCGAAAACAAGCTTTGCGATTGGAAATAGATGGGATGTGATTCTGTGCTCGGTACCGATATTGCGATTGATCTTGGTACATATGCCATTAAAATCTATGTGGACGGCAAAGGAATTGTTGTCAACGAGCCTGCTGTGGTTGCGGTCCGCGCGGAAGATGAAGAAGTGTTGGCCATCGGCTCTGAAGCGTATGCGATGCTGGGGCGCACCAGCGATCGCGTCAAGGTCATTCGCCCGCTCGTAAACGGCGTCATCTCCAACTTTGATCTGGCCCGCTATATGGTTGACCGTTATATTCGCCAACTCGGCGGCACACGCATGATTATGCCGCGTGTGGTGGTCAGTATTCCCTGTCAGATTACAGAAGTGGAAAAACGCGCTGTTGTCAACGCCATCAGCAGCGCAGGCGTGCGGAAAATCTGCCCCATTGTCGAGCCGGTTGCTGCGGCAATGGGCGCGGGTGTGGACGTCAGCACACCGCACGGCACGCTGGTGATCGATGTGGGAGGGGGCACAACAGATATGGGCGTAATCTCGCTGAGCGGTCTGTCCATTTCCCGCTCGCTCAAAATCGCGGGCCTCGCGTTCGATGACGCCATTATCCGCTATACAAAGCGCACCTATGACCTCATCATCGGCGAGCGTATGGCAGAAGACTGCAAAATCGCCATCGGCGGCGTGATGCAGCGCCCGGAAGAGGTCGTTTACCGTGTGAAGGGCCGCGATGCCAACACGGGCCTGCCCTCGTATGTGGACCTGAAGAGCACAGAGCTGGTGGAGCCTCTGCTCGATCCGGCCAGCGAGATTGTGCGCGTGCTGCAGGAAATGCTGGAAAAGACGCCGCCGGAGCTGCTGGGCGATATTTATGTGGACGGGATTGTGATGACCGGCGGTTCGGCTCAGCTTTATGGCTTGGATGATTTTATTTCCAATAAGGTTAAAATGCCGGTCCATGTTGCGGATGACGCGGATATCTGTGTCGCTTTAGGCGCTGGAAAGGCCATTCAATTCATTGACGATGCGGAGAATAAAGAATACGGCGTGATTAACCCGCTGAGTGCGGCTTATTAATAAAATAGAGAATCAAAAGGACCCCTGCTCGCAAGCAGAGGGCCCTTTCTTTCGTACGCTTTTTAGAGGGGATCATCGGGGTTGGTGATATGGTCCGGGTCCACGGTATCCGCATCTACAAACACCTGGCTGGCTGCCTTGTAGCTCATTTCCAGTTTTCTGCCGGCCGTTTCCAATGTCAGAGGGCCTTCGTATTCGCCCACAGCATCCACTTTAATCTCGCTGCCAAGTTGCAGGTTCAGCGTCTCCAGATAGTCCAGCAGCGCCGGATCCTCCCGCACCTGCCGCAGCGTGACGACTTCACCCGGCGCCACCGAAGAGAGCGGGCGAATGGCAGAGGCATGCAGATCCCCCTGTTCGTCCGGAATCGGCGTGCCATGCGGGCAGCAGTCCGGGTGGCCGAGAAAATCAGCCAGACGTTTTTGCAGACGGGGGGAGGTTGCGTGTTCCAGCAACTCAGCGTCTGCGTGCACCTCGCTCCAACGATAGTGCAAATATCTGCGGAGAAAGACCTCCCAAAGTTGATGGGCGCGCAGCAACGGTGCGGCGGCGGCAATGCCCGCCTCGGTCAGACGGCTGCCTGCATAGGGTTCGTAGACAATATAGCCTTCCCGCCGCAGTTTGACCAGCATCTCGCTGACCGAAGCGGGAGAAACATGGAGTCGTTCCGCCAGGGCCTTGTTGCTGACATTCTGCCGCAAGCCGCCCATATGATAAATTTCCTTTAAATAATCTTCTTTGTTGGATGTCATGTCTATTCCTCCGGAATAGGGACGCCTTTAGGCATACCTAATATGGGGCTATTATATACCGAATTTCTAAAAAGCGCAAGAAAAACTTGTCCTCACGGGATGGTTTTGCAAAAAAGAGGCAAACTTTTTATAAAAGCATGCAAAATGCTTGATTTTTTTGAAAAATGGACTACAATAAAAGAGCACAAATTTAGTAAACATTCATGCTTAAAAAGCCTCCGCGCCTGGGCGGAAGCAGAAGGAGTATCGGTATGCCAAAAGCAATTCTAGAAGTGAAGAACCTCTCTGTCAGTGCGGCGGGCGAGCCAATTCTGCACAATGTAAATTTAACGATTTATCCCGGTGAAACCCACGTCCTGATGGGTCCGAACGGTGCGGGCAAGTCCACGTTGATGAACGTGCTTATGGGCAGCCCGGAATATAAGGTGGAAAGCGGCCAGATCTTGGTCGACGGGGAGGACCTGACCCACGCCACGGTGGATGCGCGCGCGCGTGCAGGCCTTTTCATGTCTTTCCAGAGCCCGGAGGAAGTGCCTGGCATCACGCTGGAGGATTTCCTGCGCGCGAGCAAGGCGGCAATCACGGGCAAACCGTTGAAGATTTTTGCCTTTCAAAAGGAACTGCACAAACAAATGGAAGCGTTGGATATGGACCTTTCCTACGCGCAGCGCAGCCTGAATGTCGGTTTTTCCGGCGGTGAAAAGAAAAAGTCCGAGATTCTGCAGATGCTGATGCTGCAGCCGAAGCTGGCGCTGCTCGACGAGACGGACTCTGGACTGGATGTCGATGCGGTCAAGGTGGTATCCCAGGGCATCCGGCAGTATAAAAACGACAAAAATGCATTGTTGATTATTACACATAACGCCAAAATTTTGGAAGGCCTTACCGTCGACTATGTGCATGTATTGGTTGATGGCGCTATCCTGCGCAATGGCGGCGCGGAACTGGTGGATGAGATTACAAACGAAGGCTTCCGGCCGTTGGAAGAGGGTGAACAAGCTTGAAGGATGAGAAGGAAAAAACACAGGTTGCGGACATCGACCGCAGCGTATATGATATCAAGGATAAGGTGAATCCTTCCTTTGAGACGCAGGCGGGCCTAACTCCGGAGATTGTCGAAAAGATCAGTGAAGAAAAGGGCGATCCCGAGTGGATGCGCGCATTTCGGTTAAAATCTCTGGAAATTTATAATAAACTGCAGGTTCCGAACTGGGGCCCGCCGATTGACGGGCTGAATATGAATAACATTGTCGCCTATGTGCGCCCGAATACCCCGATGCGCGCCAAGTGGAGCGAGGTGCCGGAGGACATCAAAAATACGTTTGAACGTCTGGGCATCCCGGAAGCAGAACGCAAGTCCCTGGCGGGCGTCGGCGCGCAGTATGACAGCGAGGTTGTCTATCACAACGTCCGCGCCGAGGTGGCGGCCCAGGGCGTCGTTTATACCGATATGGAGAGCGCGCTCAAGGGCGAATATGCAGAAATGGTCCGCGAGCATTTTATGAAGCTGGTGCCGCCAACCGACCACAAGTTCGCTGCCCTGCACGGGGCTGTCTGGTCGGGCGGTTCCTTTGTCTATGTGCCGCCGGGCGTTTCTGTTGAGATCCCGCTGCAATCCTATTTCCGCCTGAATGCACCGGGTGCGGGCCAGTTTGAGCACACGCTGATTATTGTGGACAAGGGCGCCTATCTGCACTTTATCGAGGGCTGCTCAGCTCCGAAATACAATATTGCAAACCTTCACGCCGGCTGCGTGGAGCTTTTTGTCGAGGAGGGCGCACGCCTGCGCTATTCCACAATCGAGAACTGGTCCAAGAATATGTATAACCTCAACACAAAGCGTGCGTTGGTCAAAAAGGGCGGTACTGTCGAGTGGGTGTCCGGCTCCTTCGGTTCGCACACGTCTTATCTGTACCCGATGAGCATTCTCCAAGGCGAAAACGCCCACATGGAATTCACCGGCATTACTTTTGCCGGCAAGGGCCAGGAGCTGGACACCGGCGCCAAGGTGGTTCACGCTGCACCGCACACCACTTCGCATATCAGCACCAAGTCCATCTCCAAAGACGGCGGCGCCTGTATCTACCGCAGCGCAGTGACCATCCAGAAGGAGGCTGTGGGCAGCAAGTCCGCCGTCTCCTGTGAATCCCTGATGCTCGACAGCCGCTCGCGCTCTGACACCATTCCTGCGATGGATGTGCGCAACGACGAGTCAGACGTTGGGCATGAGGCAAAGATCGGGCGCATCAGCGATGACGCGATCTTTTATCTGATGAGCCGCGGCATTAAGGAAGAAGATGCCCGCGCCATGATTGTCAGCGGCTTTGCGGATCCAATCGCCAAGGAGCTGCCAGTGGAATATGCGGTCGAGATGAATAACCTCATTACGCTTGAAATGAACGGAAGCATCGGATAAGGAGGAAGGAATATGCAAGTCAATTTAAAAAGCATCAATCCCCTGCCGGTGCTGACATGGAACCGGCTGGGGGTCAACAGCGCATCGCTGCAGGCCGAGGCCCATGTGCAGCCTGCTTCTGTGCCGCAGGCGCCGGAGGATGTGGCGGCTGTGGAGACGGGGATGGGCGCGGAAACCGTCGCATTTGTCGCGCAAAACTGCACCGAATGCCATGTCTATGAGAGCGCTGGCAGTGAGGCGGAGACGCCTTATATGCAGCAATATACGCTCACAGCGGGCCAGGGCTTGGTAGACCGCACCTGCATTCGCGCCAAGGCGGGCAGCTCAATCACCGTGGTACAGTCCTATGTCGCGGGCGACGACAGTGCCTGCTTTCACGGCGGTCTGACGCAGATCATCGCCGAAAAAGGCGCGCATGTGCGCCTGGTGCAGGTACAGTTGCTCAATGACGCTTCCACACACTTTGACGATGTTGGCGCGCAAATCGGCGACGACGCAACCGTCGAGCTTGTACAGGTCGAATTGGGCGGTGCGCAGGCCTTTGCAGGCTGCCTGGGCGCGCTGCAGGGATACCAGTCTAAATTCGATATCAAGACTGCCTATCTGGGCGATAACAGCCGCAAACTTGATTTTAACTATGTTGCGCGCCAGACCGGCCGCAAGACGAACAGCGAGATACATGCGGCGGGCGCGTTGTTCGGCCGGAGCGAAAAGGTTTTCCGCGGAACGATCGACTTTCGGAAAGGGGCGGCGCGCTCGACTGGACATGAGTCGGAGGATACGCTGCTGTTTAGCCCCGAAGCGCGCAACCGCACCGTGCCGTTAATCCTCTGCACCGAAGAGGATGTGGAAGGACAGCATGCGGCTACAATCGGCAAGATCAATGCGCAGCGGATGTATTATTTGCAGTCGCGCGGCCTGAGCGAAGCGGAGGCCAAGCATTTGGTCGTGCTGGCGCAGTTTGCGCCGGTTTTTGCCGAAGTGCCGGACAAATCCCTGCGCGATCAGATTGATGAATATCTTGAGAGGAGGATGCAGTTTGTCTGATGAAATCCGGGAGCAGTTCCCTTTGCTGCAAAAACCGATCAACGGCAAGCCGCTGGTTTATCTCGACAGCGCGGCTACCGCGCAGCGCCCACAGGCTGTTTTGGACGCAGTAGAGGCCTTTTACCAAACGGAAAACGCCAACCCGCATCGCGGTCTGTATGATCTGGCCCTGCGTGCGACGGATGCTTATGAAGCCGCGCGCAAGCGGATTGCGCAGTTTCTTAATGCGCCGCCGGAGGAGGTCATTTTCACGCGCAATGCGAGCGAATCGTTGAACCTTCTGGCCTACAGTTGGGGCATGGCAAACCTGCATGCCGGCGACCGCGTGGTCATCTCCATTTTGGAGCATCACAGCAATTTGGTACCTTGGCAGCAGGTTTGCCGGGCGACTGGCGCGAAGCTGGAATACCTGTATACCGACCAGGACGGCATACTGCCGGATTCGGAGATCGAGAAGAAGATCACCAAAGGGGTCAAGATGGTCTCCATCACGCATGTCTCCAATGTGCTGGGCCTTTTGTCCCCAGTGGAAAAGGTGATCGCACGGGCGCATGCAGTCGGCGCGCTCTGCGCAGTGGACGGCGCCCAGAGCGTCCCCCATATGCGCGTGGATGTGCAGAAGCTGGGGGCGGACTTCCTGGCCTTTTCCGGCCACAAACTCTATGCGCCTATGGGCATCGGCGTGCTTTGGGGCCGCCGGGAGCTGCTCGAAGCCATGCCGCCTTTCCTGACTGGCGGCGAGATGATCGAGGATGTCAGCGAACAGGAGGCCACTTGGGCGCCACTTCCGCAAAAGTTTGAGGCCGGTACGCAGAATGCCGGTGGCGCGATTGGCCTGGCGGCTGCAATCGATTGGATGGAAAAAATCGGAATGGATCAAATCGAACGTCGTGAGGCAGATGTGATGGATTATGCACTCGATCAGATGCTGCATTGCCCGCATATTGTGGTGTACGGCGATCCGACTGCCAAGCGGCACGGTTCCATTGCGTTTAATGTGGAGGACGTGCATCCGCATGATGTGGCGAGCATTTTGGACGCGGACAATGTCTGCGTGCGCGCCGGCCATCACTGCGCCCAGCCACTGCTGCATCATCTGGGTCTGCGCGCCTGCGCACGCGCCAGTTTTGCCGTTTATAACAACCGGGCGGACGTCGATGCGTTGATTGCCAGCCTGAAGAAAGTAAGGGGGTGGCTCGGCTATGGGGCTTGAGTCGATTTATACACAGATTATTACGGAAAACAGCCGCTCCAAGGAATATAAGCATCCAGTTGAGGGTGCGACTGCGGTTGTCAAAGGCGTCAATCCCTCTTGCGGCGATGAGATCGCACTGCAATTGCGCGTCAAGGACGGCGTGATCGAGGAGGCGGCGTTCGTGGGGGATGGCTGTGCGATTTCCCAGGCCTCCGCGTCTATTATGTGCGGCCTGATTGAGGGTAAGCCTGTCAAAGAGGCAGAGCACCTTGCACAGCTGTTCCTTAAGATGATCAAGGGCGAGGTGGATGAGAGCGCGCTTGACGAATTGGAGGACGCGCAGGCGTTCCGCGACATTGCCCACATGCCTGCCCGTGTCAAGTGCGCGGTGCTGGGCTGGCATACGCTGGAGGAGGCCCTGGACACAGACAAATCGGGCACAGAGAAAAAGAAATCCACCTGCTGAAGGAGAATGTATCGATGCCGTTTATTGAGACAAAGACCAATCTTCCGATCACCGAAATACAGGAGCAGTCCCTGAAGGAACAATTCGGCAATGCCATCGGCACACTCGGCAAAAGTGAGGGCTGGCTGATGCTCCGCTTTGAGGGCGGCTGCCATATGTGGTTCCAGGGCACGGATTCTCCTTGTGCGATTGCAGAGGTAAAGCTCTATGGCAAAGCGGATGCCTCGGCCTATGACAAGCTAACCGGCCAGATTACGGATATTCTGTCCCAAACGCTTGGGCTTCCCGCAAGCCGTATCTATGTCAAATATGAAGAATGCACGTACTGGGGCTTTTCCGGCAGCAATTTCTGACTCAATCTTGCAAGACAATTTTAAGGACCTGTCGTTTTTCAAGCGGCAGGTCTTTTTGTATTGCAATTTCCTGGGAAAATGGAGATGAGAGGATGCAATCAGTTCCGCAAAAAAGACCTGGTTTTAAATCTCTGGCAGAATGAGGTTCATGCACAAATAAGAACCAAACGCATTTTTTGAGAAAATAAAAAATCCGGAAAACCGCATTCTCATGCGACTTTCCGGACAAAAATATGGTCGAGGTGACAGGATTTGAACCTGCGACTTCTACGTCCCGAACGTAGCGCTCTACCAAGCTGAGCCACACCTCGAAAAGAAATGCCCCACGCGGGGCACTTTGGCTGCGGAAGAAGGATTCGAACCCTCACAAACAGAGTCAGAGTCTGTCGTGCTACCCTTACACAATTCCGCATCAACGCTGGTCTGAAGCGAACCAGCAAAATTAATTATATCAAAATCCTAGAAAATGTCAAGCGTTTCGCGCAAAAAATTTTATTTTTTTTACCTGGCACAGGAAGCAGATAAAATTGCCTCTGCACAGCGAATCCCGTCCACTGCTGCCGAGGTGATGCCGCCCGCATACCCGGCGCCTTCTCCGCAGGGATAAATGCCCTGGTGTCCCACTGCTGCACAGTCCTGCCCGCGCACAATGCGTACCGGAGAGGAAGAGCGGCTTTCGACGGCTGTCAGGACGGCATCCGGCTGGTCAAATCCGTGCAGACGGTGCCCCATTTGACGGATGCCGTCCGCCAAAGCACGGGTCAGAAAGTCCGGCAGACAGGCATGCAGGTCGCATGGACGCACGCCGCGGCAGTAGGTTGGCGTGACCGAACCCAGTCGTGAACTGGCGCGGCCTTCCAAAAAATCGCCTACGCGCTGCACGGGCGCAATAAAGTTGCCGCCGCCTGCTGCGAACGCGGCAGATTCCAGCTCTCGTTGCAAACGAATGCCGGCCAAGGGATGGCTGCCGCCAAAATCCTGCGGCGTCAAGCCCACCAGCAGCGCGGCGTTTGCGTTTTTGCCATCACGCGCAAAATTGCTCATCCCATTCGTCACGACGCGGCCCTCTTCGCTGGCAGCGGGGACAACTGTGCCGCCCGGGCACATGCAAAACGTATAGACCCCCCGGCCATCCGGCAGGTGAGCCACCAGTTTGTAATCCGCTGCGCCCAGCGCCGGGTGGCCGGCTGCCGGTCCATATTGCGCGCGGTCGATCTGCGCCTGCAAGTGCTCAATCCGCACGCCAACGGCAAAGGGCTTTTGCTCCAGGCACAACCCCTGCTCCAGAAGCATGGCGAACGTGTCTCGTGCGCTGTGGCCGATCGCCAGCACCAGATGCGTGCAGGGCAGTTCCCATGTTGCCCCATCCGCTCCGGCCAGCGTGACGCCCCGCAGGGCCCCGCCTTTGCAGTCCAGCGACATAAGCTGTGTGTGGAAATGTACTTCACCACCGAGTTTCTCAATTTGCTTTCGCAGGCAGGCGACCATGCCGGGGAGCTTGTCCGTGCCGATATGCGGTTTTGCCTCCCACAGGATGCAGTCCGGCGCGCCGGCCCGCACGAATTCCTCCAGGACATGGCGGATACGTGGGTCCTTGGTGCCAGTGGTCAGCTTGCCGTCGGAAAAAGTGCCGGCCCCGCCTTCGCCGAATTGTACGTTGGAGGAGGGATCGAGCCGCCCGGTTTGCCAGAACTGCATGACATTGCGGGCGCGCTCCTCGACCGGCGCACCCCGTTCGACGACAATCGGCCGCTGGCCTGCCTGCGCGAGCGTCAGGGCGGCGAAAAGTCCAGCGGGTCCCAGACCCACCACCACTGGCCGCACGGAAAGCGGACGGCTTTCCGGCAGCCGATAGGTATAAGGGACCGCTTTGCGAATTTTAGCATCCCGGTTCAGCACCGCTGGACGCGGATGCGCGTTTTCCCGCAGTGTAACTTGCACGGTGCAGGTGAAATGAACGTCGTTTTTGCGGCGTGCGTCCACAGCCCGCCGCACCAGGCGGCACTGTGTGATGTCTCGTATGGGCAGATGCAGGCGCTTGGCTGCGCGCTCCCACAGGGCGCTGTCCTTTGCGTCCAATGGCAGGGGAATTTCCGCAATCTGATAGGTCACTGGTTTTCCTCCTTGGCGATGGCTTCTGCGGCTGCCAGGGCGGTCGTCCAGGCCCAGTGCAAGTTAAAGCCGCCGCATTTTCCATCTAGATTCAAAATTTCTCCGGCCAGCCATGCACCGGGACTGCGCAGGCTGCCGCACCGGGCGTCCAGTTGGGCAAGCGGCACACCGCCTGCTGTGATCTGCGCTTGCCGCAGCGGGGCCACTTGCGCAACTGTAAATCGAAAATCCTTGCACTGATCGAACGGGCAGGCACGCGCCAGGGCCTTATGCAATACGCCCTCCAGGCTGCCGCCGGTCAGCTCGCGCAGGCGCGGCAGCGTATAATCCGGCACCAGATCCAGGGCGATCACATCGCCGCTCTGCACCATACGCGAAAACGTAAAAATACAGATGCCGGAAAGGCCGCGCTCGGTAAATTGCACCTCGCCCTCGGTGTGGGCGAGACGCTTTTTTCCGCGCCAGAGGGTCACTGCTGCCTGTGCGCGCACGCCCTTTAACGCCCGTATGCGTTTGGTTTCCTGTACCTCTACAGGTGCCAGACCCGCATGCAGCGGCGTCACTGTGTGGCCCAGTTGCCGCGCGATCGTATATCCGCTCATCGCACCGGTCTGTGCCGCGCCGCCCGTGCACAGAAGCACCCGTTGTGCATATACCTGCGCGCCGTCCACAGCAGTGAGTAAAAAGCCCCCTTCTTTGCGGCGGATCTGCTTCATGGGAAACCCACAGCGCTCTTCGACGTCGAGCGCCTGCAAGCGTTCCCGCAGGATATTTAGCACAGTAGATGCCTGGTTACTGTAGGGATACACCCGCCCCTCCGTCTGCACGCGGCACAAAAGTCCCAAACTTTGAAAATACCCGATGATGCGCTGCGGTGGGTAGAGGGCCAGCAACGGCGCGGCCGCTGTCACGTCGCCATAATATTGCGCGGGCGCGACGTGCAGGTTCGTCAGGTTGCAGTGGCCGTTGCCGGTTGCCAAAAGTTTGCGCCCTACGCGCGGCCCAGCCTCCAGCACCACCACGTGGCGCCCGCCGATCAACTGCCCCGCACGGACAGCGCCCAAAAGCCCCGCCGCGCCGCCGCCAATTACGGCCAGCCGGTATTTCTGCATGCTTTTCCCTCCCTCGCTGGAATTCCATCAAATTATACCGGATTCCTGCGCAAATTGCAAAGGCAGTGAAATCGATCGACGGCCTGAGACGCAATTACGAAGTCATCCGGAATCAGTGGCGTTGGACGCGCCGCGGCCGGGCAGATCGGTGTGGCGCGCAGCACCTTTTTGAAATGGGAAAAAAGGCACAGAGAAACGGGAGAATTGACAGGATGCGACAGCGTTTGCATCCATCATGCATTTGTGATAAACTAAACTTGCATTCCAAGATGAAATGCACCAAATTTTCTTTGCCGCCTGTGGCAGAAAGGATGCAAACGATGCCTGCCTTTAAAGGAATCTCAACAGAGCAGCTCGCCGCATTTGACAAAAGCTATGCGGAAAGCCCGCTGTGCCGCGCGATGACCAACGCGCTTTATAAGACTTCGGTCAAAGATGTTTCTTTCCACCCCGCTGCATTGGCGCAGTCGCAGTTTGCCTTTTCTATAGACCTGCCCACCCTGCCAGTGACCGACCAGAAATCCAGCGGGCGCTGCTGGATTTTCTCTGCGCTCAACGTGCTGCGCGAAGTCGTGGCCAAGAAGTGCAATCTCCAGCAGTTTGAGCTTTCCCAGAACTATATCGCTTTCTGGGACAAGTTTGAAAAATCCAATTATATGCTCGAAAGTGTGATTGCCCTGGCGGACCGTCCGATCGATGATCGGGTGCTGTGCCAGGTGCTCACGACTGGCGTGCAGGATGGCGGCCAGTGGGATATGTTCGTCAACCTCGTGGAAAAATACGGCGTCGTGCCCAAGGCCGCGATGGAGGAGACGTATCAGAGCAGCAACACCCGCGATATGAACGCCCTGCTCAATGCAAAGCTGCGCCAGTGCGCTGCAAGGCTGCGGAGCACGGTGCAGGCCGGCGGCGACGCAGAGGCACAAAAGCAGGAGATGCTGGCCGAAATTTACCGCTTTTTGTGTATGTGCTTTGGTCAGCCGCCCCGGACCTTTGATTTTACATACGTCGATCGCGATAAGCAGTACCATCGCGTGCGCGATCTGACGCCCCATGCTTTTTACAGCCAGTATATCGGCCTGAAGCTGCGCGAAGACTATGTGAGCATCATCAATTCCCCGACAGCGGACAAGCCGTTTGGCAAGTCCTACACAGTCGACTTTATCGGCAATGTGGCCGAGGGCGCGCCTATCCGCTACTATAACCTGCCCATGGACACGATGCGCGCGCTCATCGTCCGCCAGCTTTCTGATGGCGAACTGGTCTGGTTTGGCAGCGACGTCGGCAAACGCGGCGAAAGGGAAAAGGGCCTGTGGAGCACGGAGTGCTACGACTATGCCGGCACCTTTGGTATGGATTTCACCATGACCAAGGGTGAGCGCCTGGATTACCGCGAGAGTGCAATGAACCATGCGATGGTCATTACGGGCGTGGATCTGGACGAAAACGGCCAGCCAATGAAATGGAAAATTGAAAACAGCTGGAGCGATGAACACGGCGAAAAGGGTTACTATCAGATGAGCGCCGACTGGTTCGACCAGTTTGTGTATCAGGCGGTCATCCACAAAAAATACCTCACGCAAGCTCAGCTGGCCGAAGCGGCCTCGGAGCCGATCCACCTGCAGCCCTGGGATCCCATGGGCACGCTGGCGGACTGAGCTGTCTGCACAAAAAATCCCCCGCCAATCAGACTGTCTAGCCTGCGGCGGGGGATATCTGATACAGAACATTCAGGTTTTTTTGACGAATTCGGTATGGCAAACGGGACATTTGATTTGAATCTTTCCCTTCCCGCGCGGCACACGCAGCGTGGCCTTACACTTGGGACAGCGAAAATAGCGGCTCACCTTTCGGTCGCGCCAGCGTGCATGCCAGTCCGAAAACAACCGTGTCAGCGGCCGCACCACCGTCAGGAAGCGCTGGTTTTCCGCTGTCCGCTTTTCGTGATTGCGGGAATACATGCGGAAAAGCGCCAGAACAAAGCAGGCCAGCCACAGAATCGCCAGGATCCAATAGACAGGCCCATGCACAAAGCCTTGCACGATTGCCAGAACGATCGCACAGCCCATCAAGGTCAAACTGAGCTGATCGACGCCGTGCCGTCCATACATAAATTTCTGAAGCCAGTTCATTGCTTGGCCCCTTTCTCAAATTTCCGCTTTTGCGGGTCTTATTGTAACTAAATTGTAACGCACAGCCCGGCTATTTGCAAGAATGAACGGAAAAGATTTACACATCGTTCACAGGAAAGACAGCCTTCGTTTATATTCTTTACGGGAACAATTACAGAGGGCTTTCCAGTATATAATGAAAGAATAGAAATCTAACGAGCAAATCAGGTGAAAGTATGTTGGAAACGCAGAAATTATATGAAGAAGATCCCTATCTGCGCACTTTCCGCGCGCGGGTGCTCTCCTGCGAGCGGGAAAAGCATGGATGGGCGGTCGTGCTGGACCGGACGGCATTTTTCCCGGAAGGGGGCGGCCAGCCTGGTGACCTGGGTGTCCTGGATCGGGTCAATGTGCTGGATACGCGCGAGCGTGGGGACGAGGTGGTGCATCTGACAGATGCGCCGCTTCCCGTGGGCAGCCAGGTCACCGGCGGCATCCATTGGCCGCTGCGCCACCAGCATATGCAGGAGCACACAGGCGAGCATATTCTTTCCGGCGTGCTGCATCGCTTTTTCGGCGTGACAAACGTTGGTTTCCATATGGGCAGCGCCTGCGTGACGCTGGATTTGGATAAGCCCCTGGAGCCGCGTCAGATCGCCCTGGGGGAACGTCTGGCCAATGAGGCGGTCTGGCGCGATTTGCCGGTCCTGGTGTCTTACCCGACCCAGGCGGAATTGGAAACGCTCGATTACCGCAGTAAAAAGGAGATCGCGGGCCAGGTACGAATCGTAACCATCCCCGGTTACGATGTTTGCGCCTGCTGCGGCACACATGTGGCGCATACCGGGGAGATCGGCATGGTGAAAGTGCTCGATAGCATGCATTATAAAGGCGGTGTTCGCATTTCCATGGTCTGTGGAAGGCGTGCATTTGCGGATTATGGCCAGAAGCTTGCGGCAGTATCCGCCATCTCCGGGCAGCTTTCCGCAAAGCCGGAGGCAGTCGCGGATGCGGTCACACACCTGCTGGAAGAAAAGGAGCATTTGCAGCAGCAGCTTCACGCGGCCCAGGACCATCTGGTCACCGTGCTGGCGGAAAGTGTGCAGCCCTTGCCCAATGGCTGGGCCTGCGCGTTTGCAGAGGGCCTGGCGCCGGATGCGTTGCGGCGTTTTGCACTCAGCCTGGCGGAAAAGGCGCCAAATGCGGCTGTTTTGAGTGGAGACGGACAGCACTGGCAATATGCACTCGCCACCAAGGACGGCGACCTGCGCGCCGTCTGCAAAGAGATGAACGCGGCGTTCCAGGGGCGCGGCGGCGGCAAGCCTGGCCTTGTACAGGGCAGCCTGCAATCTGACCCCGAAACGCTCGAAGCCTGGTTTGCAAAACGATAAAGGAGGAAAAAACCATGAATACGGCGCCGGAAACCATTTTGGCGGATATGGCCGCCTATAACGCGCCAGATGTGCGGCGTATCAGCCATGCGATGAAGGTCTATGCCTGGGCTTCTATTCTAGGCAGGGAGGAGGGCTTGCCGGCGGACCAGCAGTACATTTTGCAGGTCGCCGCAGCGCTGCACGACATCGGCATTCATGCTGCCGAGAAAAAGCACGGCTCCAGCGCCGGGAAATATCAGGAGCAGGAGGGGCCGGCCATTGCCCGCGCTTTGCTGGAAAAACGGGAGGTTCCCGCAGCAGTGACGGACCGCGTCTGTACGCTGATTGGCCGCCATCACACCTATACCGGTATCGACGGCATGGATTGTCAGCTGTTGATCGAGGCAGATTTTTTCGTCAATATTGAGGAAGACCAGTTATCGCGGGAATCCGTGGAAAAAATTCGTACAACCATTTTTCGCTCCACAACCGGCCTGCGCTTTTTGGATTCCCTGTACTTGAGAGGGGAAGCGTAAATGACCGTTTGTGCCGGACGGAAGTGTTTTTGAACTGCCCTCACTGAGAAGGAGCCATTGCTATGAAAATTTGCAGCCGAGTTCTACTGGCCATTTGCATCATTCTGGGACTTTATGCCGGGTGGAAGGTATGGGGCGCCTGGATGGGATGGGGTGTTTTTCTTTTGCGGGGAGACCCTACGGCTTTGCCGGTGCTCTTTCTGATTCGCCAGCTGATTTTTCCGTTTTTGCTGTGCGTGTTGACGCTCATTTTTGGAATCACCGGCCTAGTCGGAACGTTCGACCGGCCCAAAGTGCTGAAGGCTGCTCATTCGCTGGGTGTGGTGCTCATGGTGGTCAGCTTCTTTGGCCTGTTCATGACATCGTTCGGTTCGGCTTCCATTTTTCTGCTGTTTCTGGTCGGCGTGACGCGCGGTGCCTTGGCTTCTCAGATGAAACAGAAAAATACCCAACAACGCCGGACGCCGTTGACGGCGCCGCGCCCTTCCGCGCCACGCCAGACGGCGCGCCGGCCCTCAGCAGCGTCTCAAAGCGCCACGCGGCAGACTGCGCCGCCTCGGGCAGCGCGCCAGCCGCAACCGCCAGAACGCTCCGCTGAATCCAAACCCACCTACTGGCGTGGCGAAGATCCCTGGGATGGCCCAAAGCCGAAAGACCCGTGGGATTTGTGAATATTTTGAACATACATAAAGCTGCTCTTGCGCATCCGAAATGCTGTGCAGGAGCAGTTTCATTCTATTGGTACTTTTTCTTTTTCAAAATGGGCAGAATAATCCATACGATGTCTCATCGCGGTTCTACCCTTGCAAATGGATTCATATGGACTTATAATAATACAAAACCGGCTTGCAGGAAGGCGGGTTGGCAGACAAAAGGGAGGAACGCTGGTATGCGGGTGGCAGCGGTCATCGCGGAATACGACCCCTTTCACCGGGGGCACGCTTATTTGGTCCAAGCCGCGCGCAAGGCGGGCGCCACACACGTAGCAGCCATCCTGAGCGGCCAGTTTTTGCAGCGCGGCGCGGCCGCCTGCTTTTCAAAATGGACGCGCGCGCGTCAGGCACTTTCCTGCGGCGTGGACTTGGTTGTGGAGTTGCCGCTGCCTTGGGCCATGGCAGGGGCGCAGACTTTTGCACGCGGCGGGGTCGCATTGGCGGCCGCGCTGGGGGCGGATGTGCTGGCCTTTGGCAGTGAATGCGGTGACGCCACGGCATTGGAGACGGTGGCAGAGGCTTTGCTTCAAAAGCCAATGAATACCGCGGTGCGGACGTATCTGCGAGGCGGCATCTCATATGCCAAAGCGCGTGAACAGGCGGTTGCGGACGCCCTTGGAGAGAAAGTGGCAGCGCTCCTGCGCACGCCGAATAATATCCTGGGCATTGCCTATTGTGAGGCCATCCGCCTCTTGGACGCGCCACTGAAGACTTTAACCGTCCGGCGGATAGGCGCAGCGCATGACAGCACAGCGCCGGATGCGCTTCCATCTGCCACGCGCATCCGGGCACAACTCTGCACGAACGGCAATTGGCAGGCTGGGTTGCCGAGGCCGAGCGCTGCCGTTGCCGTCAAAGCACTGGCCGCGGGGATGGCCCCGGCCATGCTCAGCCGTGTGGAGCGCGCAGTACTATACCGGCTGCGCACCATGACGCGGGAAGAATTGGCGGCGTTGCCGGACGTTCGCGAAGGCTTGGAGAACCGGCTTTATGCCGCTGCGCGCAAGGCGGATTCCTTAGAGACGCTTTACGCCTCAGTCAAGACCAAGCGCTACAGCCATGCACGCATCCGTCGGGTGACGCTTTCTGCATTTTTGGGCCTGCGCGCCGGTATGGCAGAGGCCACGCCGCCCTATCTGCGGGTGCTGGGCTTTGCCGACGCGGGGCGGGAAATCCTTGCGCGCGCCAAGCAGAAGGCCATTTTGCCGCTGGTGACGCGCGCTTCCGACCGCTTCCGACTTGACAGCCGGGGACAGTCCGTGTTTGAATTAGAAAATACAGCAACGGATATATGGGCGCTGTGTCTGCCGACGCCTGCGCCGGCGGGGCTGGACCTGACGACGGGCGTTCTGGCGCTTTCGCATAGGGGAGGGGAAAGCATTGGCAATTGAAATTAAAGAAAGTTCCTATGCAGGCTTTGGACACTGCATCAGCCTGACAAATCATCTGATTCACGTAATGGTCTCGATAGACTATGGGCCGCGCATTGTGTCCATCGGTTTTTTGGACGGTCCCAATTTGCTGTTTTTCGACAATGAGGGCCGGCATGTCCATGCAAACGAGGAACTCAAATCGTATTATGGAACGGATGCGGCTTACCACGTCTATGGCGGCCACCGGGTCACCATTGCACCAGACCGCATGCCGCAGTCCTATTATCCGGACAATGAGCCGGTTGTCTATGGCCTGTTGAATGGCGGCGTCAGTTTTACACCGCCGCGCCAGAAAGAAAATGACCTCCAACTGTCGTTTGAAGTCATGATGGGGGAGGATGCCTCAGACTTGATGATCGTACACAAGTTGAAAAACTGTGCGCGTGAGGAGAAGCGCCTTTCTCTGTGCGGCTGCACAATGCTTGCGCCAGGCGGCGTGGCGATTATCCCGCAAAACCGCGCGCGTGACGAGAAGCATCTGCCCAACCGCAACGTGACGCTGTGGCCATTTTCTTCGTTTCGGGATGAACGGCTCTATCTGGGCGACCGCTATATTCTGGTGCAGCAGGCGCCGGCTGACCGGATGTTGAAATTCGGCGTCAACGACGTGATGGGTTGGGCCGCCTATTCCAATCGCGGCGTCACGGTACTCAAACGCTTTGTCTATGCACAGGGGCAGGCGTATCCGGACTTTGGCTCCTCGCTGGAAACCTATATTTGTAACGATTATGCAGAGCTGCGCTCCCTGTCGCCGCTGACCACGGTCGAGCCAGGTGAAACACTGCGCTATGTGGAGAACATCGCGCTGCTGCATTCCCAGGATTTAAAGTTTGGTGTGCCGGAAGAGGAAGTGGATAGCTTTGTCCGCGACTTGAATATCTGAAGAGGCGCAGAGCATTGCCCAGGAACGCTATTTGTGGGGGATTACCGACTTTTTCAAAGGCTGCTGCCATTGTTTCGGAGATGGCAGCGGCGCTTTTGTGTATATTTCAAAAATAAAAGGGCCTTCTGTTGTAGTCCGTTCTACAACAGAAGGCCTCTTCCTTTTTCACAATCCGTTTTCGGAGATCGCCCAAATGCGCATGCGTTTTATTCTGCGGCAGCCGCCGCTTTTTCCGCTTTGAGTTCTTCCTCCAACCGGGCCGCTTTCAGTTTTTGATTCTTGATGACCTTCATACGAGAGAATTCCTCGCGGTCTTTTTCTTCCAGCGCTTCCGTAATGATCTTTACGGTTGCCGTAAAGCGCGGAATCATGATATTCTTCAAAGCGTTGGCACGCTTTTGGGTCTTTTTGATGGCGTCTGCCAGACGATATACGCTGTTTTCCACCTCCGCAAGTTCGGCAGTCAATTCCTTAACCTGTTGGAACTTGCAGTAAGCGATGTCGAGTTGTGTGTTCGTATTCGCCAGGCCAAACGGCACCACTTCAGTGGGTTCCGTCTTTTCCAACTCTACCATCGGGATCTCTACCCCCATGACGCTGCGGTAGGCGACATTCAAGCCATTGTCCAGCGGGACTGTGCAGGCCAGGTCCTGGCAGTTGCCAAGCGTAATGCTGGCCGTCTGCAGGGCGGCATAAGCCGCGGTATAGGTGTCGTCGATCTTGGACTGGATTTCATTGGCCCGGTCGATCAGCTGCATCATTTCGCGGATGAGGATATTGCGTTTGCGGTCCAGCAGCTCGAAACCAGTGCGGCTCAGCTGCAACGATTTTTTGGTGGCGAGCAGGTTGCCTTTGGTAGGCACCGCATTGTTTGCCATACGCACACCTCCATTCTCAGTTAATCAGGGGGCCTACTTTGTTTCGGCGGCAGGCTCGTCGGCCGCCTTTTTGCCTGCAGCCTCTGCAGCTACGCGCTTTTTGGCCGGCTCATAATATTTGTCCAGAATCGCGTCGTCCACACGGTCCAATTCGCCGCGCGGCAACGTGGCCAGCAACTCCCAGCCCAGATCCAGGCTCTGCTCGATCGTGCGGTTCTCGTCAAAGCCCTGATTGACGAACTTGGCCTCAAAGAGCTTGCCAAATTGTATATATTGTTTATCGACAGGGGAGAGCTCTTCTTCGCCGATAACAGAAGCCAGCGAGCGCGCCTCCATCACCTTAGAATAGGAAGCGAAAAGCTGGTTGGAAACGGCACTGTGATCCTCACGGGTGAAGCCCTCGCCGATGCCATCCTTCATCAGACGAGACAGCGACGGCAAAACGCTGACTGGCGGATAAATGCCGGCTGCATCCAGCCCGCGGTCAAGCTGAATCTGACCTTCTGTAATATAACCAGTCAGGTCAGGCACCGGGTGCGTCACGTCATCGTTCGGCATGGTCAAAATCGGGATCTGCGTTACGCTGCCATTTTTGCCACGCACAATGCCTGCACGTTCATAAAGGGATGCCAGGTCGCTGTATAGATAGCCTGGGTAACCTTTACGGCCTGGGATTTCGCCCTTACTGGAGGAAGTCTCACGCAGCGCTTCGCAATAGCTTGTCATATCGGTCATGATGACCAGCACATGCATTCCCAGGTCAAACGCCAGATACTCGGCGGCGGTCAGCGCACAACGCGGCGCCAGCACACGTTCGGTAATCGGGTCGTTTGCCAGGTTCAGGAACATCACAACGCGGCCAAGTACGCCGCTGTTTTCAAAGCTTTGGCGGAAATATTCCGCAACGTCGTTTTTGACGCCCATGGCCGCAAACACGATGCAGAAGTTGTTCTCCCCGTTTTTGTCAACAATCTTTGCCTGGCGCGCAATCTGCACGGCCAGCTCGTTGTGCTTCATACCATCGCCGGAGAAAATCGGCAGCTTCTGGCCGCGAATCAGGGTCATCAGCGTATCAATGGTGGAAATACCCGTGTTGATGTAGTTCTGTGGATAAACACGGCTGACGGGGTTGATTGGCGTGCCGTTGATGTCGGCGCGCTTTACCGGGAAGATGTCGCCCAGACCGTCAATCGGCTCGCCGGAACCGTTAAAAACACGGCCCAGGATTTCCGGGGAAAGCGGCAATTCCATCGGGTGACCCTCCAGGCGGGTTTCCGTGTTGTCTAGCGAAATGCCGTTGGACCCCTCGAACACCTGCACAAAGACGCGGTTACCCTCGATTTGCACAATGCGGCCCTGGCGGACTTCGCCGCTGTCCAGATGGATGGTAACCATTTCCTCAGCGGAGGCGTTCGGCACATCGTCCAGGACAATGAAGGAACCGTTGATCTCTTTTACACCTACATAATCCAGAATCATCCTGCACACCTCCTCAAGCCTTCACAATGCCGGCCATGGCTTCGTCGATCTCTTTGAAATAATCGTCGAATTTCTCCAGATGGTCGTTCGGGACATCGTATTTCATCTTTACAATTTTATCAAACAGGCCGGTCGCCAAGATGCTGGAAATTGGCACGCTCGCCGCAACGAGCTGCTTGGCTTTGTCATACAGGTATAGAATCGTCTTCATCATCAGCTTCTGCTTTTCCATCGGGACAAAGGTGTCGTCCTTATGGAAGGCGTTCTGCTGCAAGAAGCCGACACGCACCACACGTGCAATTTCAATGACCAGCTTTTGGTCGTCGGGCAGCACGTCTGCGCCAATCAGCTTGACGATTTCCATCAGCTTGCTCTCTTCCTGCAGGATACTGTTGATACCCTTATGATAGCGGACGAATTCTTCGCCGAGGTGCTCGTTATACCATGGCTCCAGATCGGGTTCATACTCACTGTAGCTGTCCATCCAGTTGATAGCCGGATAGTGGCGGGCATAAGCCAGGGATTTATCCAACGCCCAGAAGCAGCGGGTAAAACGCTTGGTATTCTGTGTGACAGGCTCGGAGAAGTCGCCGCCGGCAGGGGAGACAGCGCCAATCAGCGTAACGGAGCCATCACTGCCATTCAGGTTCTCGACCATGCCCGCACGTTCATAGAATTGTGCCAGACGGCTGGGCAGATAGGCCGGGAAGCCTTCCTCAGCGGGCATCTCTTCCAGACGGCCGCTGATCTCACGCAGCGCCTCTGCCCAACGAGAGGAGGAGTCGGCCATCATGGCCACGTCATACCCCATGTCGCGGTAATACTCGGCCAGTGTGACGCCTGTATAAATGGATGCCTCACGTGCAGCCACAGGCATGTTACTGGTATTCGCGATCAGCACCGTACGGTCTGTCATGGGGCGGCCGCTCTTCGGGTCAATTAATTGGCTGAACTCGTCGAGCACCTGGCTCATCTCGTTGCCGCGTTCGCCGCAGCCGACGTAAATGATGATGTCTGCATCGCACCACTTTGCCAGCTGATGCTGGGTCATCGTTTTGCCTGTTCCGAAACCGCCCGGAATTGCGGCGGCGCCGCCCTTGGCGATTGGGAACATGGTGTCGATGATGCGCTGGCCGGTAATCAGCGGAATGGTGTTCGGCAGATGCTTGGCGCAGGGACGCGCCTGCTTGATCGGCCACTTCTGGCAAAGCGTCAGCTTGTGCACTTCGCCGTCCGCATCGGTCAACTCCACAACGCGGTCGTTGACTTTATAGTCGCCGTCCGGCGCCACAAAGGTGACCTTGCCGGACATCTTCGGGGGCACCATGCAGCGGTGCTCAATGATTCTGGTCTCTGGGCAGGTGGCATAAATGTCGCCGCCCTTCAGCTCGTCGCCCACCTTGACTTTCATCGTCACGTGCCAGACACGGTCCGGATTCAGGGCAGGGACGTTGCTGCCGCGTGCGATAAATGCGCCGGCACTCGCCGCAATTTTCTTCAGCGGACGTTCGATGCCGTCGAAAATGTTGTCCAGAATGCCGGGGCCCAGGGTAACGTTCATCGGCGCGCCGGTGCCTTCCACTGGCTCACCAGGCCGCAGCCCCGTGGTCTCCTCATAGCATTGGATTGTGGTGACGCGGTCGTTGACGCCGATGACCTCGCCGACCAGATGGTCATTGCCCACATACACCATTTCCATCATGGAAAAGCTGTGGGATTCTTTCACGGTGATGACCGGGCCGTTAATGCCAAAGATACAATCTTTTTTCATGTGCTCACCCCTCATCAAACTATGGACAGGCCGGAATGCGTCTCAAACCAGTCGCGCTGGTCCTCCAGCATCGCGTCCAGGGTCTGGTCGGCGGTCAGGCCCAGCTTTTTGCTCTTGACAAGCAGGCCGCCCAGGTGAATCTTTTTCTCTTCCACAAAGGTGCACGGGCCGCCAAACGCCTCTTTCACCGCGGTCTGCAGCCTGGCGTCTGCCGGACGCATGCAGAAGACGGTGTCCCCCGCGGTGAAAAGCGGGGCGGCTTCCTTGACCGCATGGATCAGGAATTCCTGATATTTTGGCGTAGTGGTGAATTCCTGCAGGGCGGCCTCTGCCTTGGAAAAGACCTCCGCGGTGATTTCCCGGCGCCGCGTCAAAAGGCTGCGGCGGGTCTCCTGCTCGCGCAGAGCCATCTCACGCGCAATTTTATTGCGCATTTGCGCCATTTCCTTTTGAATCATGCGGTATGCTTCATTTAAAACTTCTGTTTCAGCTTCGGCGAGCGCGCGGGCTTTATAAGCTTTTACTTCGCGTTCAATCTGGTTGCGCTGCTCGGTCGCGTAATGGTTGATCGCGCTTTGGAACTTGCCGACTTTCTCGTCGCTGCGATTTACTTTTTCCTCAGTCATATCCATCTGTTGCCTCCCCGTTTAGATTTTGACACCGATAGCCTCGCGGACATACTCGGTGATGGAGTCTTTGGTGCGGCCGTTGCCGTGCCGGTCGGGGATCTCGACGATCAGCGGGTGCTTCATCTTCAGCTTAAGGTCATAGATCATGTCGGGGCACAACTGCAGCAGCGTCGCCGTAATCAGGATGACGGCGACGTCGGGCATGGACACCGCCCGGTCGATCGCTTCCTTGACCTCCGCAGCGGTGTGCACAACCACGCCGTCGATACCGGCAAGCCGCAGGCCGACCTGTGTGTCGATATTGTCGCTGATCAAATAGAAACGCATAATATCAGCCTCATTTTTGGATTACAGTCTTGTCATAATCATGATGGAGATCAACAGACCATACAGCGCGATGCCTTCGCCCAGTGCCACGAAGATGATGGATTTACCAAAGTTCTTCGGATCCTCGCTGGTAGCGCCGATAGCAGCAGCAGCAGACGGGCCGACAGCGATGCCGCCGCCGATGCCGCCGAGACCAACAGCCAGGCCCATTGCGATCAGGCCAAGACCCGTGGAGCTGGAAGCGGCTGCATCTGCAGCGTGTGCGGCAAAGGCGCCCGTAAAGCAGAAGGCACCGACCAGCAGGAAGGTAAAGACTTGTGCGATCAGAGCGGTCTTCGGCTTTTTACCGCGGTTAACCGCGCGCGTTGCAAAGATCACAGAAACAACCAGGAAAATAACAGGAACGGCCAGAAAAATTGCAGTCATGATAGATTCCTCCAAAAATAAATAATGAATTGATAAAGAGAATTGAAGAGAATTATGTGAACGCGCAATATACGCGTTTACGCCTTTTGCAGTCCATGCACGCGAACGGGCAGGAACGGACGGCCATCGCCGTCATAAAAGCGGCTGAACATCTCATAGAAGTTCAAGCGCAGGACATGGATGCCCACGAGCAGGGCCTCAAATACACCCACAAAGATGTTGCCGGCGATTACAATAATCAAGTTGCCGATTGAGCCGTCCGGGCCGCCCATGGCCGCCAGCGTGAAGACCATTGTCATCATGCCGCTGTGCACCAGGACAAAGGCGCCGACACGCAAAAACGACACGGTGTTGCTCAAAAGCGAGAGCAGCGTCTCGAACAACTCAAAGAAGCTCTGGATCAGGTACTCGCCCATCTTTTCGGGCTTGGCAGGCTGGTGGTTAATCAGGTTCGTGAGCATCTCCTGCAAGAACAGCACCACCAACGGCAGAATGATCAGGAAGATGACATAGGGCGCGGTCAGAACCTTTTTGCCTGTTAGCAGCTGAACAACCAGGCCGATTACCAGCGCCCAGTAGAAGACAAGGCCCGCGACGCCATTTGGCGTCACAAGCGCCCGCGCGAGGTTTCCACGCTTGAGGCTTGAGTAGATGTTCAGGATCATTGCGACGGAGATGCAGACAAAGCCGATCGCCACCGAGATGAGGATGATCATCATCGTCGTGTTGCCTTCCATCACATTGATGGGCTTTTGGGCGAATCCCAAGGCCCTATACAATGGATCGAGTGTGTGCTCGTATCCAAAGACAGACCCGAATACGCATCCGAATATCGCCGCAAAAATACCGCACGGCAAAAGCACCTTGCCGATGGGCATCTTGCGCACACGCCACATATAGAAGTAACCGAACACCGACAGGCACAGCCCCTGGCCCAAATCGCCAAACATGATTCCGAACAATACGGAATAGAGGATTGCGACCAGCGGGGTCGGGTCCACTTCTTTGTAATTCGGGAGCCCATACATGTTGACAAAGAACTCATACGGCCGCACCAACGCTTTGTTGCGCAGTTTGACCGGCGGCGAATGCACCAGCTCGTTGTCCGCATCCTCCAGGCTGTATTCGACGCTGTCGAGCTGGTCGAGCGCCATGGTGAATGCATGCTCGCTTTCCGCCGGAATCCATCCGGTCAGGATGAAACTGTCGTGGTAATTGGCCGCGTAATGGCGCACGCCAAAGTAGGTGTTGCGCTCTGCAAGATAGGAATAAACCTCTGTGCAGCGGTCCTTTTCCTTTTCCCAGAATGCTTCGCCCTGCTGCGCCAACTCATCGAGGTGTTGCTTATATTCCTCGATTTGTGCCTGCAGATGCTTGACCGTTTCTTCCGGTGTGCCCGTAATCGTATGCAGCCGCAGCCGCTGGAAATACAGCTTGCGGAAAATTGCATCAACCTCTTTGGATTGGTCGATCGGGCACATGTAAACGCCCCAAAGGTTCCGGGCGTCGCTTGTGCAGGGGAAAAATGTGATATAAGGATTGTCCTTATAGGCAGTGTCGAGTTGCTCGCTGCTGCTTTTGGGCAGCGAACCAAACCGCACCTTAATGAATTTGCATTCGCGGATTTCATCCAGGTTCAGATTCTGCCCAACAAAGTGGGACATGTCGGCAGCCTCCTGGGTGCATTCCTCAATGCGTTTTTGGGTAGCCGCACGGTCGGCCTGCAGATGTTCCAGCTTTTCACAGACTTCGTCGACGTAGGATTCCGCCTTTTCGTCTGTATACTGCAACTTGCGGATTTCGCTTTCCGGCAAAAGCTGGGCCTCTTTTTTGATGACCATCAGGGCATCCGAGAGGCGTTGCAGGAAGCTGGCATAGGGGTTTTCCTCATTGACGGGGGTGAACTCCTCGGTGTGGTCGTAAAAGCGCAGGGCGTTATCGGGATGAAAGACGCCGCTTCGTCCACAAATTTCCGTTACGTTTTCCAACTCATCCATCCGGCCTATAATGCTGGCTACCTTCACCTTAATGACAGCCAAGTTCCGATGTCTCCTTTCATACGAAATGATAAGGACTCAACAGCCGCTTGATCTCCGTTTTGGGTACCTGATAACGTAGACCTTCTATTAAATGAATGAGTCCCTGCAGTTCTGTCTCCATCAGGAACACATAGGAAAGCATCACCACGCTGGATTCAGAACTGAAAAAGATATTTTTATGTGCGTCTCGATAACGCACAAGCGACTCCAAAGTGTCTGGCGTATCATAGGGCAGATGCAATGTGCGCTTGCCGATGCGCGTCTGCTCCATAATAGCGGTCACCTGCTTGGGGGTATCGGCTGCGATCATTTCGGAAATCTTATCCTTTGGTATGCTGCCAAAGGGGAGCAGGCAGGCGCGTGTCTGTGATTCGCTGGCGTGGTAATATGCCTTGAGCCGGACAATGCGCGCATAGTTTTCAAGGTCAACGTAGCTGTCGACCAGTTGGTGGAGCTGCTGGCGCGCCGTGCGGGTGCTGTTGTGTTCAATGATGTCATACAGAAGGCCATATAGATAGGTATACAGCGCGTTTTCCAGTCCCGTGAAATCCTTGAAAGCGCCATCTGTCGGTCGGAAAGGCAGCACCAGCTTGTGATAGACGCTGCCTTCCAGCGCCTCAAGCACCTGATCAAAGGCCTCGGCCATTTCCAATGCGCGGATATCTAGCCGCGACGTCTCAGCTAGAAAGTTGCTTGAGGAGCGGATGTTCGGCGCTTGGTGCGCCTCCACGCGAATGACGTTATGCAGGATCACCTGCACCTCCATCCAGCCGATTAAAAACCTGCCCACACCCTTACCCATGCTCATGTCATAATGGCCAAGCCGGGCGGTATCGCGCACAATTTTTGCGCGCAGCAGGGCCTCTAACTCACCACGGTGTACCTCGTTATCCCGCAATTCTCCCAGCACAGTGCCATATTCGGTGTTGGATTTGAGATAAGCAGCGGCTTCGGTAACGTTTGCGCAGTTGAGCAGATTGTCCCAGTCGCTGGGCGTCAGGCGTTTGCCATACATGGCGCGCGCTTTACTGACGATTGCCGCGTTCGATTTGGGCATACTCTCACGCTCCCAGTACGCGCCCGACGAGCTCTTTGACCCACCGGTCGCCATTTTGTTGATAGTTCTTCTCTAACTTGTCGCGCACCGCGTCGTAGTGAGCCTTGGTCTTGGCCCATTCCTCCTCGGCGGCGGCGCGTTCTGCGGGTTCATTCTTCGCGATTCGCTTGCGCGCGCGATCCAAATATGCTGTGCGGATCTCTTCCCGCTTGTGCGCAATTTCCTCGGCGGAGTTCAACTTTTCCTGTTGTGCTTCGTCGGTGATTTTTTGCGCTTCGCGGTCGATATCGACAATTTCTTTGATCATATCTTTCATGAAACAGCGCCTCCACATTGGAAAATCGCCGTACTAAAATGAAATAAATACGGCGTCCATGGTCAAATTATAGCATCGTTCTATTTTCGATTGTGAATAAATTATGAACAGTGAGCTGGCTTCGTATATCTTACCAATTCTTCTCGACTGCGCGTCGGGAATTTCACCATCTGTGGCGTTTTTGGATAAGTCAGAAGTATTGATAGATAAACACTGGTTATTCATCAACCAAAAGCAGGATTTTATTCGTACAGCAAAAAATAAGCCGCTTCGAATCTGCGTGGCAGCCTGCCAAAACGCCCGCGTGTTCCGAAAAAACACGCGGGCAAAATTGCAAGTTAATTTTTCAGACTATGCACGGGTGCGGGAATTCGGCCGCCGCGGTTGATAAACCTGGCAGGGGACCAGGTGTTGACTTCCATGACGGGCCCGCTGCCGAGTAAGCCGCCGAAATCGAGCGTGTCGCCGACTTTCTTACCAATTGCCGGTATCACGCGCACGGCGGTCGTTTTGCTGTTGATCATGCCGATAGCGGCTTCGTCGGCGATCATGGCGGAGATGACCTCTGCGGGCGTGTCGCCGGGGATGACGATCATATCGAGCCCCACACTGCACACAGCGGTCATGGCCTCGAGCTTAGTGATGGACAAAGAGCCGCGGCGCGCGGCATCAATCATGCCTGCGTCTTCGGAGACCGGGATGAAAGCGCCGGAAAGACCGCCAACGTGTGAGCTGGCCATGATGCCGCCCTTTTTCACCGCGTCGTTGAGCAATGCCAGGCAGGCCGTGGTGCCATTGGCGCCGCAGCTTTCCAGACCCATTTCTTCCAAAATGTGTGCGACCGAATCGCCCACAGCCGGCGTGGGCGCGAGGGAGAGGTCCACAATACCAAAGGGCACGCACAGCCGCCGGCTGGCCTCCTGCGCTACGAGTTGGCCCATGCGGGTGATTTTGAAAGCGGTCTTTTTGATGATGTTGGCCACCTCACCGAGATCACAGTCCGGGTGTGCATGCAGGGCGGCGCGCACCACGCCGGGGCCGGAAACGCCCACGTTAATGACGCAGTCCGGCTCTCCGACGCCATGGAAGGCGCCCGCCATAAAGGGATTGTCCTCCGGTGCATTACAGAAAACGACCAGCTTTGCTGGGCCAATGCAGTTTTTCTCTTTGGTTGCCTCAGCTGCCTGGACGACAACCTTTCCCATTTTTTTGACAGCATCCATATTGATGCCGGCTTTGGTGGTGCCGACGTTAACGCTCGAACAGACCAGCTCCGTCTCGGCCAGAGCCTCCGGGATGCTCTCGATCAAAGCGTAGTCGCCCGGGCCAAAGCCCTTGTGCACCAGTGCCGAATAGCCGCCGATAAAGTTGACGCCCGTCGCCTTTGCGGCGCGGTCGAGCGCGCGGGCATAGCGAACCGGGTTGCGGTCCTGACAGGCGCCCACCACCAGCGCGATGGGCGTCACCGAGATGCGCTTGTGGATGATGGGGATGCCAAATTCCTTACTGATGTCCTCGCCCGTCTGCACCAGCTTACCAGCGTAGCGGCAGATCTTGTCGTAAATCTTGTCGCAGGCGCGATCCGGGTCGCTGTCCACACAGTCGAGCAGCGAGATGCCCATGGTGATGGTGCGGATGTCGAGGCACTCGTCGTCGATCATCTGAATGGTTTCCAGTATGTCATGCGTATCGATCATAAATTGATGCCCCGTTCTTTTTTAGATTTTGTGCATGGAGTTGAAGATGTCCTCATGCATCACGTGGATGGTCAAGCCTTCCTGCTCGCCCAGCGCCGTGAAGCGGTCGGCCAGCTGGCTGAAGGGGACCTTGCAGTTTTGAATATCCACCAGCATGATCATGGCAAAGAGGTCCTGCAGCACAGACTGAGTGACTTCCAGGACATTGACGCCGTTTTCCGCGCAAATTGCGGAAACTTTTGCCAGAATGCCAACCATGTCTTTTCCCAAGACGGTAATGACAGCACGCATTTTGATTCCTCCGGTTTTGTTTAGATTGTAAACTTTGCTGAATCCGCGCCCGCTTTGACGGTCAGATTATTTCTTAATTATGAACGAGTTTGACGATCTTGTCAATGCTTTGGCAAAGTGTTTAAAATAATGTCCACAAAAATTTTGGAAACCGTAACCTTACCCGTAGGATTCAAGAGCAAATTATGATAAAATAAGACTGAATTACGTTTCGTGCAATGGGGGCGGGCAGGAGGCTTCCTGCCCGCCCCTGTTTCGTTTGATGGAGAGGATTGTGTCCGGCGCCTGCGGCACGCGTTGGACGACGCAAGGAGGGCATTTATGCGTTACCGTTATTTATCCGATAATCATTGCCACACGGACTGCAGCTTCGATGGAACGGATCCGGCAATGATGTTGTGCGATAGTGCAGCGCGCCAGGGACTCTATATGTTGACGATTACGGACCACTGCGAGTGCAACGAGTTTTATAAGGAGAATTATGGCCGTGCGATCCGGCAGTCCTATTTTGAAGCCCGCAAAGCTGCGGCGGCATTTCGCGGGCGTCTGCATGTGCGGGCGGGCATTGAACTGGGCCAGCCGATGCAGGACCTCAAGGCAGCTGACGAGGCGCTTTCCATGTGCGATTTTGACTTTACGCTGGGCAGTATCCACAATGTGGCTGGGCAGCCGGATTTTTATTTTCTCAATTATGAAACGGTGGACCTGCCGCCTCTGCTGCACGCCTACTTTGACGAGATGTTGGAAATGGTGGAGTGGGGCCGCTTTGATTCCCTGGCCCATATGACCTATCCCTGGCGCTATGCCCAGGGCGAACACGGCATCCAGATCTCATATGAGCCTTATTGGCCGCAGATCGACGCGGTACTCCAGGCGCTGATCCGAAAGGGCTTGAGCTTGGAGGTCAACACCAGCGGCCTGCGTCAGCGCATGGGCCTAACCATGCCGGACGCACCGATTTTGATGCGCTATAAAGAATTGGGCGGCAAGCGCGTCACCATTGGCAGCGACGCCCACCGGTGGGGAGATGTCGCCAGCGGCATTGAGGAAGGCATGTCACTGCTGCACAGCTTGGGCTTTACCCATTTTGCGGTTTATACGTCCCATAAGCCGGAGCTGTGCCCGATTCAATAATAAAATTTACAACGAATTTTTTGAAAAGTCCCCGCCGGCCCGGGGATTTTGTGTTATAATCAAAAAAACTGCCGGCCGCGGCTGAGCCGCCGGCTGGATGGAGGAGTGCATGTTTCATGGATAGATTACTGACCCTGCTCAACGAAAACGCGCGTCTAACCCCGCGCCAGCTCGCCGTTATGCTCAACGAGACGGAAGAAAATATTGTCAGCGCCATCAATGCGTATGAAAAAAGCGGCGTGATCCGCGGGTATAAGGCAATCATCAACTGGGAAAAGGTGGACGCCAATAACGCCATCGCAATCATCGAGCTGTGCGTCTCGCCTCAGCGGGACCGCGGCTTCGACGAGATTGCGGGAAAAATCATGGCCATGCCCGAGGTGGACAGCGTTTACCTAATCTCTGGCGGCTATGACTTGGCGGTGATCGTGCATGGCAGCAGCATGCAGGAGATCGCCATGTTCGTAATGCGCCGTCTGGCGACGCTCGACAGCGTGCGGTCCACAGCAACCCATTTCGTCCTGACCCGCTACAAAGCGGACGGTATCATCATGAATGCGGCGGAGGAAAAGGACGAAAGGAGGGACTTGTTCTGTGATTGACTATCGCGCCGCGATGAACCCGTCGGTCCTGCAAATCCAGCCTTCGGGCATCCGTAAGTTTTTTGATATTGCAAATGAAATGGAAGATGTGATTTCGCTTTCCATCGGCGAGCCGGATTTTGTCACGCCGTGGCACGTCCGCCAAGAGGGCATTCATTCCCTGGAGGAGGGCAAGACCTGGTATAGTCCGAATCGCGGCTTTATGGAACTGCGCACGGAGATCTGCAAATGGTTTTCTCGCCATTACCATGTCGATTATGAGCAGAAAAGCGAATGCCTGGTCACTGTCGGCGGCAGCGAAGCGCTGGATCTGACGCTGCGGTGCCTGGTGTGCCCTGGAGACGAGGTGCTGATCCCACAACCGAGTTTTGTCTGCTATCAGCCGCTGACCGAGATGGCAGGGGGCGTGCCGGTGATTATCGAAACAAAAGCAGAAAATGGCTTCCGCCTGACGCCGGAGGACCTGCGCTCCGCCATCACGCCCAAGACAAAGCTCTTGATTTTGCCATATCCGAATAACCCGACCGGTGCGGTAATGCGCCGCGAGCACCTGAACGCGATTGCAGACGTCCTGCGGGGCACCGACATTTTGGTGCTGTCGGATGAAATTTACAGCGAGCTGACCTATGGCGACACGCGCCACGTCTCCTTTGCGGCTATCCCTGATATGCGCGAGCGGACGATCGTGGTCAATGGCTTTTCAAAAGCGTTTGCCATGACCGGCTGGCGCCTGGGTTTTGCGCTTGGGCCCGACACACTGATCGGCCAGATGACCAAACTGCACCAGTATGCGATCATGAGCGCGCCGACGATGAGCCAGTATGCGGCCATTGAGGCCATGAAAAACGGCGACAGCGACAGCGCCTATATGCGCGAGCAGTACGACATGCGCCGCCGCCTGATTGTGGACGGTTTCAATGCACTGGGGCTTACCTGCTTTGAGCCGGAGGGCGCATTTTACATATTCCCATGTATCCGCTCAACTGGCCTGACGAGCGACCAGTTCTGCGAGCAGCTGCTCCAGAAAGAGCACGTTGCCGTCGTGCCGGGCACGGCTTTTGGCGCGTGCGGCGAAGGCTTTGTGCGCGTGTCCTATTCCTATAGCATCAAGCACATTACGGAGGCGCTCTCCCGCATTGAGCACTTTATCACGGATCTTGCGGGGAATCGGGCGTGACTGCGTGGACGGAAACGGCCTGCGCAAAGCTGAATCTCTCACTGGACGTGACCGGCAGGCGTGCGGATGGGTATCACCTGCTTTCCATGGTATGCCAGACCGTCACGCTTTCCGATACGCTGGCGTTTGAACGGCGGCGCGGCGGCCTTCGGGTGACGTGCCCGGGCGCGCAGGGAATTCCGGACGGCCCGGAAAATCTCGTGTATCGGGCGGCAGAAGCCTTTTTCCGCGAGACGGGCGAAACCGATCAAAATGTGACCATCATCGTTACCAAGCGCATTCCCAGCCAGGCTGGCCTCGGCGGCGGCAGCGCGGACGCGGCCGCCGCCCTGCGCGGGTTGTGCCGTCTGTATCGCCGGCCCCTTTCTTATGAGCGCCTTCGTGCGCTCGCGCTCGGCATCGGTGCAGATGTGCCGTTTTGCATCCAGGGTGGTACCGCCTTGGCAGAAGGCATCGGAGAGCGTCTGACGCCCCTGCCGGAGATGCCCGCCTGTACGATTGTCCTGTGCAAACCGCAAGTCGGCATTTCCACGGCGGAAGCTTACCGGAAAATCGACGCGGCCGAAGCCATGCCGGGCGCCCGGTATACGCCGGGCGTCCTGCGCGCGCTGGAAAGCGGGAACCTGGATGCGCTTTCCACTTCCCTTGGCAATCGGTTTGCTGATGTGTTGCACGTTCCGGAGGTGGATGCCCTGCAGAAGGGACTGCTGGCAGCGGGCGCTTTGGGCGCGTGCATGACGGGCTCCGGGTCAGCGGTGTTCGGCCTGTTCCGGGAGGAAGCGGTTGCCCGCCGCGCCGCCGCGCAGCTTGCGCAAAATGGCACGCAGACATTTGTGTGCAAGGCCGCCGGGACGACTGTCCCTGGACGAAATGTCCCCTCCATCTGACGCAGCGGCTCTAAAACGCTTACTCGGAAATATTGATTTCCAAGTCCCTTGCGAGGGGAATCCCAGAATCTTGATCTTGCCGGAAGCAGAACTGAAAGATTCATTAAACTTAACGGCCCGTTCCCTGCATTCAGCACGGAGCGGGCCGTTTTATATAGGGGCTACTGCATGCTGGCAGGCGCGGCCTTTTCAAAAACAGAGACGCGAAGCGTGATCCAGAATGTATAGAGTGGGCGTATCTGCTGCGGCGGAGTGATCTCGCGAAAACCGCGCGCCAGCATGTCCGCCCGCAGATCGGTGCTTTGGGTATCCACCACCAGCATACGGCTCCCCGGCCGGAGCGGCACATCGCGGGTAGAGGCCGCGAAGATTGCGCGCCCCTGGAAGGCGAGAAAATTGAGCGGGTCCTTGTTATTGACCCAATAAACAGGCGACACGCTTTCTTTTGCCGCCACCGGTCCTGCTATCTGGCAGTCCCCGAGTACGATGGTGTCCTGTGGGCCGAACTGTGCGGAGAGTTTGGCAAGTACATTGTTTTGCGGGGCATAGGATCGCACGAGATTGCCTGCTTGACAGACCAGACACAGGATGAAGATTGTCAGGAGAACATGGGAAAGATGCTTCCAATTTTGGATAAAGAGGGCGCCGGTCACTTGGAACAGCAGGATTCCCAGCAACGGAATCAGATACCGCGGCACAAAGATGGGACGCACGAAGATAGAAAAACCCAGTGCCAAACCAAGCGTCAGGGTAATTGTCCCGGCAGCCGCTCGGCTGGCTGCGGCAAAGCGCGTGTCCCGCCGCACCAGAAACGCCAACAGAATGCTGGCGGCGATAAAGGCCAGTGCGGACAGGTATAGAAACGGGGCGTTTGGAATCCAATAACCGCTGGCCACGTTTTTGACCTTGCGCGCTAACAAAAGGAAGCCCGGTAAGTACCCCAGCACTTGGACGACTGCGGGCAGCAGAATACTTTTCCAGTCTTTATGCCGGCGCACGCCATGGTACAGGAGCATCAGGTTCATTGCAATCCCGGTCAACAGAGCATAGTAGTGCGTGTAGGCGCCCAGAATGGCAAACAGAACAAATAAAATTGCGTAGCGGGGCTGCTCGTGCGTGCGCCACTGCCAGGCGTAAAAGGCAGCTAACGTCGTAAAAAGCAGCGCCCAGGCGTACATGCGAATTTCATTTACAAAAAAGGGGGCCGCGGGGCAAAATAAAACAAGTAATGAAAACAGGGCGCCCGCCCGCTCGCCGAATGTGCGGCGAATGTGGGTCCAGCCAAAGGCGCCTAAGCAGAGTGCTGGCAGCAGTGAAAAGGCCCGCATTACCGGCAGATTATACCCCAAAAGGCTGCAAAAAGCCTTGAGCATACAATAATAAAGCGGCGGATGAAAATCGGCTGTCGCTGTACGCCAAAGCCCCTCCCACGGCTGTGTGACAACTGCAACCGTAAAACTTTCGTCATACCAAAGCGCTGGGCAGAATGTCATCACACCCCAAAGGCCCAGCCCGCCTAGCAGGCTTAGGACGTATACAGCTTTGTGCGTGCGGGTCCCTTGCCAGACCCTTGTGCGTGTCAAAACGGCTGTCGTCATCATAATTCCCCCTTCTTTTCCAGTCCTTTCTCTCTACGGTTGGTCGATTCCTGCCTCTTTCGCCCGGCGGCTTTTCGTCGTTTTCCATTTCTACTCGAATGCCGCAGCCCTTTTTCGATCCAATACCAGTATAAATTCGAAACCTTACAAAAAAGGGGAGATATTTCTTACAAATCTCTGACTTTTTTCTTACACTGTTCGTAAAGGCAGTCGCATGTCTTTTTCAAAATGCACTCTGTTTTGCAAAAAAATCAAATATTTTGCATAATTTTCCTGCAATTTCCTATACTATTTCCAGAATTTACCTGGAGGGGACTATAAATGAAGTGGAAAACATGGGAGCGTGCGCTGGCAGTGGCGTTAGCACTGACGGTGGGATTGGGCTGCACCAGCCTAAACGCAGCCAGTGAGGACATCCCGGCACGGGTGCTGCGGTTGCATGTACTGGCAAACAGCGATTCGCAGGCAGACCAGGCACTCAAGCTGAAGGTGCGGGATCGCATCTTGCAGGTGAGCAGCGGATGGATGTCCGCCGCAAAGACACGCGAAGAGGCGGAAGCAGCTGCGCAAGCACATCTGCCGCAGCTGCAAAAGGAGGCCGAGGCGGTTCTGCGGGAAAATGGCAGCCAGTATACGGTGCGCGTAACGCTGGAGGACACCTATTTCCCCACACGGCAATATGAAACCGTCACGCTGCCCGCCGGGGTGTATCGCGCGCTGCGTGTCGTCATCGGCAAGGGCGCGGGGCACAATTGGTGGTGCGTACTGTTCCCGGCTTTGTGCCTGCCGTCGGCGCAGCCGGAGCAGGACATTTCCGATGTGCTGACGCCCACGGAGACCAAACTGGTCACGGGCCATTATCAGATTAAGTTCAAATCCGTGGAACTTTGGGAGCAATTTCGAGCCTGGTGCCGTTCAATTGGAAAATGAGGGAACTTGCCGTGGCCTGTCCGCTGCTTGCGGACAGGCCTTTTTCTGCGTATAATGAAAGGCAGCATGCAAGCAGAAATGGAGGAGTGCCCATGCTGCACCTACTCTTCGGCCGCGCGGGCAGCGGCAAAACCGAAACCACGCGCCGACGGCTGGGTCAATTGGCAAAAGCCGGGCGTGAGCGGCTATTTTTGCTGGTGCCGGAGCAGGCATCCTTTGTCAATGAACGTGCTATCCTGCAGCTGCTCGGCCCGCGCCTGGCGGGGAAGGTGCAGGTGCTGAGTTTTTCGCGCCTGTGCGATGCGCTCTTCCGGCAATACGGCGGCAGCGCAGGACGGCGGCTGGATGACGGCGGCCGGGCAGTCTTTATGAGTCTGGCGGTCGAGTCCGTGAAGGATACCCTGCAATATTACCGCCGCAGCGCAGAGGGCATTGAGCTGGTCCATCTGCTGCTCGATGCCAATGCAGAATTTCATTCCTGCGGCATTGGCCCGGAGGACCTGCGCACGGCTGCGGCGCAGACGGAAAGCCCCGCCCTGCGCCAGAAACTTACGGAACTGGCGCAAATCCTGGCCGCCTATGCGGCGCTGGTCGCGCAGGACTGGATCGATCCGCAGGAGGATCTGGACCGTGCTGCGGCCACACTTCAGTCGCACCCGTTTTTTGCAGATGCCGTAGTGTTTGTCGACGGATACCAGAGTTTTACGAAGCAGCAATATGCGGTGCTGCGCCCGATTCTGCGCCAGGCTGCGGAGGTGACTGTCAGCCTGTGCGCGGACCGTCTGGACGACCCGGAGCGCGGGATGGGCGTCTTTTCCATTGTAAAGCAGACAGCCGCCACTTTGCTGCGTTGTGCCCATGAGGAGGGCGTTCCGGTCGCAGCGCCGGAAATTCTGCCACCCGGCGCGCGCTTTTTATCGCCGGACCTCGCGGCCGTCGAGGCCCGCGTCTACCGCAGCGCGCCATTGCCTGCGGACTGCTCGGCGCAGCACGTGACGCTCTATGCGGCCCGCGATGTGTATGATGAGGCGGATTTTACGGCCGCCACCATTCGCCGCCTGTTGGCTACCGGCGCATGCCGTGCGCGCGATATTGTCGTGATGGCGCGCTCTCTGGATGATTACCGTGGCATCTTGGACGCAGCGCTCGAAATGTATGAGATTCCCTACTTTATGGACGAGGCTCGCGATATTACCCACGAGCCGTTGATGCGTTATGTGCTCTCTGCTTTTGAAGTAGCACGCTCAGGCTTTGATACGGATGCGGTGCTTGCCTGTATCAAGACGGGCCTGGCGGGCATCGACGGCGACACAGCCGCTGCACTCGAAAATTACTGCTTTATCTGGAAAATCAGCGGAAAAGCGTGGCGCACGCCTTTTACCGCTCATCCGGAGGGCTTTTCGAACGATTGGACGGCAGAGAATCGTGCCCGCCTGGAGCAGTTGGAAGCTGCACGCCGGACGGTTGTGACGCCACTCGAATCTTTTGCCGCACGCACGGCCAATGCCACTGGGCAGGCAATTGCCGGCGCCGTATATGATTTATTGCAGGCGGCGGACGTGCCCAAGCATCTTCGCACCCTGGCGGCGCAGTTGGAAGCGGGCGGTCATCCGGCCCTGGCCGACGATGCCTTGCGCCTGTGGGACCTTTTGATGCAGGTGCTCGACCAATGCGCGCTGGTGTTGGGGGATCGGCCGGTTGGCCGGACGCGCTTTGGGGAGCTTTTGCGTGTCATATTGGCGGGCAGCAGGATGGCCGACATCCCGCAGGGTGTGGATGAAGTGACGGTGGGCGCCGCGGATCGCATCCGGACGGAATCGCCGCGCGTGGTGTTTGTGCTGGGCGCGGCACGCGGCGATTTCCCGCGCGCGCCTGGCACGGTGGGAGTTTTGAGTTTTGCGGAGCGGCTTGCGTTGATCCGCGGCGGGCTGCCGCTCAATGACACGCTGGAGGGCGTGGACGTGCAGGAGCGTTTTTTGGCCTATGCGGCCGTCAGCGCTGCGCGCGAGCGGCTGTGCATTTCCTGGCCCGCTGCTGCCGTCGACGGCACGCCCAAAGAGCTGTCTTCTCTGGTGGAGCAGGTGCAGAAAGCCGTGCGGAATGTGCCAGTGCGCAGCGCCGGAACAATGCCCGCCGCGTATTTTGCGGTCAGCCGGGCAGCGGCATTTTCGCAGCTTGCACGGCGCTGGGGCCACTGCGACGGTGAGGAAGCGGCGCTGCGCAAATTATTTGACGGGCCGGAAGATGCTCCCCGGTTGGAGGCGCTCGACCGTGCGGCCGGGCAGACGCCGGACGCCATCCGCAGCCCGGCGCTCGCACAGGCGCTGTTTGGCAGGCGGATGCATATTTCCGCGTCGCAGGCAGAGGCATATGCGCTGTGCCCGTTTGCTTATTTCTGCAAATATGGCCTGCGCGCCCGTCCGCGCCGCGCAGCCGAACTGGATCCGCTCGAATACGGCAGTCTGATGCACTATTTATTGGAACACCTGTTCCGCGATATAGGCGCAAACGCCATTGCACAGATGGCCGAAAAGGCGCTTCGCAAATGCATTTCAGACCTGCTTGCACAATACGCGGAGCAGATGCTCGGCGGCATGGCGGACAAAGGCCCGCGATTCCGCTTCCTGCTCGACCGCGTGACTGAAGCAGCAGCGGTCGTGGCTGCGCACATTGCGCAGGAACTTTGCCAGAGCGCCTTTCAGCCGGTCGATTTTGAGCTGCCGGTCGGCGGGGAAGGTGGTGTCCCCGGCCTTTTCCTGGAATTACCAGACGGCGGAGAAGTGGAGATCGTCGGCAAGATTGACCGCGTGGACGCCTGGCAGGAGGGTGGCCACACCTGGCTGCGCGTGGTGGATTATAAGACGGGCAGAAAAAAATTTCGCATGGCAGACCTGCTCGACGGCATGAATATGCAGATGCTGCTGTATCTGGCCGCGCTTTATGAAAATGGCGGGGCACGCTATCCGAACCCCATGCCCGCAGGCGTTTTGTATATGCCTGCCGCAGTGCCGGCTGCGCCGGTGGACCGCTCGGCGCCGGCGGATAAGCGGCGCAAAAAGCAGGCAATGGAGCTGCGCATGTTTGGCGTGGTGCGCGCAGATCCGTCTATCATTACGGCCATGGACGCAAGCGGTGCAAAGCAGTATATCCCCGTGGGACTGAAAAAAGGCGCGCCCGACGGTGCAGGCAGCGCGGTCACGGGGGTGGAGTTCGACGCGTTGCTGGCGTATGTCAAAGAGCAGGTTCGGCAGATGGCCGCTGCTTTGCACAGCGGTCATGTCGAGGCGCGGCCATTGCAGGGGGCTTATGACGCCTGTGCCTGGTGCGATTACGCTGCGGTTTGCGGCCATGAGCCGGACGGCCCCGCCCGGCAGAGCGATGGCCGCAAACCGGCGCAGGCGCTGCGCGCAATTCTAGAAAAAGAGGAGGGTCTTGCCTAATGTCTACCCAATGGACGCCCGCGCAGGAGGATGCCATCCACGCACGTGGCGGGCCGCTTTTGGTGTCCGCCGCAGCCGGGTCCGGCAAGACGGCGGTGCTTGTAGAACGCATCCTCGCGCATATCCTGGATGAAAAAGCCCCTGTGGATGCGGACCGCCTTTTGGTCGTGACTTTCACGCGCGCGGCGGCGGCGGAAATGCGTGCGCGTATTGAGCGGCGCCTGGCGCAGGAGCGGGAAAAGCAGCCGGAGAGCCTTTTTTTGCAGCGCCAGCAGATCCTGTTGACGCGCGCACACATCGGCACCATTGACAGCTTTTGCGGTGAGCTGGTCCGCGCACATTTTACGGAGCTTGGCTTTCCGGCGGATTTTCGCGTCGCGGACCAATCCGAGATTGCGGTCCTGCGTGAGCAGGTACTCGAAGAGGTGCTCGACCGGTACTATGCCGAGGGTCAACCGGCGTTTTTTGACCTGCTCGACTGCTTTGCCGCCGGCCGGGATGACGGTCCCCTGGCCGCGATGGTGCAGCAGCTGTATGACTTTATCCAGAGCCATCCCTTCCCGGCGCGCTGGCTGCGGGAAAAGGCTGCTTTTTATCATGCGGATGGACCGGATGCAACGCCCTGGGGCGAAGAGGTGCGCGCCTATGCGCGGGAAGCGCTTGATTATTGCGCCGGTGTGATGCGCGCGTCCCTCCAGATGCTTGAGAAAGAGCCGGCGCTGGCGGAAAAGTGGGCGCCCGTGCTGGAGGAGGAACTTTCCGCGCTGGAAAACGCCCGCAAGGCGCTGCCGGATGCTTCCTGGGATGGGGCGGGCGCCTGGCTTTTGAACATCGCCTTCGGCCGGGTGCAGACGCCGCGCGGTTATGGCGACCACCCGCTGAAGCTGGTGGTTGCAGCCAATCGAGAGGAAGTAAAAAAAATTGTCGGCGAATTGCAAGGCCTGTTTGCCTGCACGGAAGCGGAGTGCAAGGCCGACTTTGCGCGGCTGGCGCCTTTGGTGGATATGCTGTTTCAAATCGTACAGGATTTTAGCGCATTATTGCAGTCGCGCAAAAGCGCCCGCCATCTGGCAGATTTCAGCGACCTCGCACACGGTGCGCTCTCTTTGCTTGTCCAAGAAACAGCGTCCGGCTGGACGCGCACGGACACCGCGCGGGAGATCGCCGCGCAGTACGACGAAATCCTGGTCGACGAGTACCAGGACACAAATGCGCTGCAAGACCTGCTCTTCCGTGCCATTTCCCGCGACGAGGAAAATCTCTTTATGGTCGGCGACATCAAGCAGAGCATCTATGGTTTCCGCCAGGCAGAGGCGGGTCTGTTCCTGCGCCGCCGCGCCGCTTCGCAGGATTATGACCGCCATGCGCCGGAATTTCCGGCCTGCATCACGCTCGACCGGAATTTTCGCAGCCGGGCGGGCATCACGGACGCGGTCAATTTTCTGTTTGGCCAGCTGATGCATGAAGGCGCGGACGGACTCGATTATGGCAGCCGCGACCGCCTCGTCTGCGGCGCGGAGTTCCCGCCGGAAAGCGCCCCGGCAGTCGAACTCGACGTATTGGAATTGACCGGCGAGGATGGAGAATCTGCGGAATTGATCGACTGCGAGTGCAAGCGCATCGCGGAGCTCGTGCTGGATTTCCTGCAAAGCGGCACAGTGACGGACAAGGGGGAAATTCGCCCGGCGCGTCTGGGCGACATTTGCGTCCTGCTGCGCAGCGCGAGCCGCTGGGCGCCGGAATATGCCCGCCGGCTGCAGGAGCAGGGCATCTCTGCCTGGGCGGATCCGGGAACCGGCTTTTTCGGCACGGCCGAGGTGCGTACAGCCCTGTCCTGTTTGCAGGCCATCGATAACCCGCTGCGCGACATCCCGCTTCTGGCTATGCTCATGAGTCCGGTCTATGGCTTTTCGCCGGACGATTTGGCGCAGCTTCGCGCCGCGGACCGAAAAAGTACCGTTTATACCGCTGTCAGCCGCGCGGCAAGCGGCGGCGACGCCCGCTGCCGGGCGTTTCTGGAGGATTTGCGCGCGTACCGCACGTTGGCTGCGGCTCTGCCTGCGGATGCATTCATCGAGGCATTTTATCGGAAATCCGGGTATGCGGACATGGTACTCGCCATGGAAAATGGCGGCACACGTCTGTCGAACCTCCGACTGCTGACCGCTTATGCCCGGCGGTATGAGGCGGGCGGAATGGGCGGATTGTCCGGCTTTTTGCGCTTTGCCGACCGCTTGCGCCAGAGTGGCGGAGATTTTGCCCTTGCATCGTCCGGCAATGAGTCGGCGGATGTCGTGCGCATTATGAGTATCCATCGCAGCAAGGGACTGGAATTTCCGGTGGTCATTCTGGCCGGCTGCGGCCGCCGGTTCCATACGGAGATGGGAAATGTGCGGCTGCATCCTCGCCTGGGTTTTGGCGCGAAGCTGCGGGATGTGGAGACGGGCTGCCGTCTGACGACCCTGCCGCGTGAGGCGATTGCCCTGGCGCAGCACCGCGACGAGATGGGCGAGGAACTGCGTGTGCTCTATGTCGCGCTGACACGCGCCAAAGAGCGGCTGTGGATGCTTTGCGCAATACCGCGGGCAGAGCAGAAGCTCGCCTCACTCGCGGCCAAATTGGGGCAGGCGCCGCAGCTGCCCGCTTTTGTGGTGCGCGGGGTGTCCTGCGCGGCGGATTGGCTGATATTGTGTGCACTGCGCCATCCGGACGGCGGCCCGCTGCGCGATCTGGCAGGCGTTTCGCAGATTCCTGTCCTGCCCGCAGAGGAGCCATGGACTGTGCGTGTTTTGCGGCAGTCGGCGGCGCCCGCCGAAACGTCCGCCGGGCAGGTGCCAAAACAGGAGATGCCTGCGCCGGATGCGGCGGTGCTCCGGACGCTGCGGCGCTATACGGCCTTCCGATATCCGTACGCGGAACTTTCCAATGTGCGCGCCAAGACGGCTGCCAGCGACCTGGCGGCTGCGCCCTTTGCACGGGAATACGCCGCCACCAGCCGCCCCGCTTTCCTGGAAGAGGACGCCTTGACACCGGCGGAGCGCGGCACCGCGCTGCACGCTTATATGCAGTTTGCCGATTACGGAAAAGCCGCGCTGAACCCGCAGGCCGAACTTGCCCGATTGCAGGAAGAAGCATACCTGACGGCCCAGCAGGCCGCGGCCGTAGATCTGGAGTCGGTGCGCCGCTTTTTCGCGTCCGCACTTGCGCAGCGCATGGCGAAAAGCCCCCGCGTTTTGCGGGAATACCGGTTTAGTTTTGAGATGCCGGCATCGCGGGTCAACCCGTCTCTGCCGTCGGAGCTGGGGGGAGAACCGGTCGTGGTGCAGGGCGCTGTGGACTGCGCCTTTCTCGAGGACAATGGATGGGTACTGGTCGATTATAAGACTGACCGCACAAAAGACCCGCAAAAACTTTGGCAGCGGTATGCGGCGCAGCTGGCGCTTTACCGTGAGGCGCTCGCACAGTGTACGGGATTGCCGGTGCGCGACTGTGTGTTGTATGCTTTTTCCATGCACGCAGTTGTGAAAGAGGGACGGCTGCTGCCATAATTTTTGCCCAAGGGCCTTGACAAATCCAGCCGTTGTGATATACTGATTTGGTCAAAACAAAGCGGGGCTTTCTGCCCTCACCTGTACGGTACTGTCCGCTTGCAGGTCAATACGAGTGTCCTTGACCTTTTTGGGGGATAGTTGTGTTGCGCGGGCGGATTGTGTTGCCTGCGCTTTTGTTTTGCCTGTTTCACTTTTTTGACTGCGTGTGATAGATGGAGGTGCTTGACAATTAGCAACAAGGAACTGCAGATCAATGAAGACATCCGGGACCGCGAGGTGCGCGTCGTCGGTGCAGACGGCGCTCAGCTGGGAATTATGTCGTCCGCTCAGGCGCGCGAGTTGGCTTACTCCAAGGATCTTGACCTGGTCAAAATCGCGCCGCAGGCAAAGCCACCTGTGTGCAAGATCATCGATTACGGCAAGTTCCGCTTTGAGCAGGCCAAGCGTGAAAAGGAGGCCCGCAAAAATCAGCGTGTGGTGGAGATCAAAGAGGTGCGCCTGTCGTTGAATATCGACACACACGACTTTGACACCAAGCTGAAGCATGCCATCCGCTTTTTGCAGGAGGGCAATAAAGTAAAGGCTTCCATCCGTTTCCGCGGCCGCGAGATGGGCCACCCGGAACAGGGCTATGCCATCATGAAGAAGTTTGCGGAAGCTCTCGCAGATTATGCCAATGTGGAAAAGGCCGCGAAACTCGAGGGGCGCAACATGCTCATGTTCCTTGCCTGCAAGCCCGCCAAGCCAGAAAAGAAAGGCAATAAAAAGGCTCCCAAACAATGAGCCTGAAAGTGGGGCAGTCTGCCCCCTGACAATAAAGGAGGACCTCAATCATGCCGAAGATCAAAACGCATTCCGGCGCCAAAAAGCGCTTCAAGCTCACAAAAAATGGAAAAGTCGTCCGCGCCCATGCCAATAAGTCCCACCTGCTCAACGGCCACGGCAAAAACGCAAAATATAAGCGCGCGCTGCGCGGCACCTGCATCGCGGATAAGACCAACGTCGCGCATGTCAAGCGTATGCTCCCCTATAAATAAGCTGAATCGGGGAATCGGACCGTCCGTTTGTTTGCATTGAAGGAATTCCATCTGGAGGTATAGAAATGGCAAGAATCAAAGGCGCCGTTGCGACGCGTAAAAGAAGAAAGAAGATCCTGAAGCTCGCCAAAGGATATTGGGGCAGCAAGAGCCGTCATTTTAAGATGGCCAAACAGGCCCTGATGAAATCCGGCAACTATGCTTTTGCCGGGCGCAAGGCCCGCAAGCGCGATTTCCGCCGCCTGTGGATCACCCGCATTTCTGCTGGCTGCCGCGCAAATGGCCTGAGCTATTCGAAATTTATGAACGGCCTGAAGAAGGCGGATATCGCCCTCAACCGCAAAATGCTCGCAGAAATCGCTGCGACCGATGATGCGGCGTTCAAGAGCCTTGTCGAGCAGGCAAAGGCAGCGCTCTAATCTTGTACTCACTGCGTCCGGGCACAATCCGGACGCATATTTTTTATATAAAATGCACGGGCAGGGCGGCGCAAACCTTGCCGGGAGGCGAAAAATGGAGCACATTACAAGTCGGAAAAACGAGACAGTCCGGCGTGCGGCTGCCCTTTTGCGGAGCCAGGCCCGCCGGAAAAGCGGGGCATTTCTGTGCGAGGGGGCGCGCCTGTGTGCCGACGCTGCAGACAGCGGGTTGGAGATCCGGCAGGCATTTTACACGCCGGAGGCGGCGGAAAAGTATGCGCCGTATCTGGCGCGCCTGCTGCCGCGCGCGCGGGAGACATTTTTGGTGGAACCGCCGGTCGCCGCGTTGCTGGCAGACACGCGCGCAAGCCAGGGCGTCTATTGCGTTTGCGCCCTGCCGCCGAGCGCACAGGGCAGTGCCGCGTCATTTGCTGCACAGCCCGCCGCAGGCGCCTGCGTCGCGTTGGAGCGGATTCAGGACCCGTCCAATCTCGGGACCATTCTGCGCACAGCGGAGGCGTTGGGCGTCTGCCGCGTGCTGCTTTGTGGGGAGGGCTGTGACCCATTTTCGCCAAAGGCCCTGCGCGGCGGCATGGGCGCTGCTTTCCGGCTGCAATTGATCCGCGTGCCTGCTTTGGCGCAGGCCGCGCCGGCTCTGCAAAAGGCGGGATGGACGATGGCCGCGGCCGTGCCGGATGCGGGTGCGATTCCGGTGACGCGGGCGGATTTTTCCGTCCCAACGATTCTGGCGGTTGGAAACGAAGGGGCCGGGCTGCTGCCGGAGACTGTTGCGGTGTGTGATCTGCGGGTGACAATCCCGATGCGCGGGCGCGCGGAGTCGCTCAATGCATCGGCCAGCGCTGCCATTTTGCTGTGGGAGCTGATGCGGAAGGAAGATGTTGGCAATGGATAACCGCGCCTGGTGGATCTGGCTGCAAAACGCCTTGGGCGCCGGTACGTCCAAGCACACCCGGATTTTGGAGCATTATTTGTCTGTGCAGGCATTTTATGAGGCGGGCGAGCGCGCCTGGAAGGCCGAAAAATACCTGACGCCGCGGGAACTCGGCAAGCTTAAGCGCTTTTCCCCGGAAGCGGCCGAAGCGCAGCTTTCCTATGCGGAAAAATTGGGACAGCAAATCCTTACGCCGGACATGCCCGCTTATCCGGAAAAGCTGCACGTGCTGCCCGACTACCCCTGTGTGCTGTATATCCAGGGGCAACTGCCGCCGGTCGATTTTCTGCTGTCCGTATCCATGGTGGGCACGCGCAAAGCGACAGATGACGGGCTTTCCGCTGCCTATCAGTTTGGTCGTGCGCTGGCAAAGGCCGGGGCCATCGTGGTGAGCGGCGGCGCGTTGGGAATTGATACGCAAGCGCACCGCGGCGCCTTGGCAGCAGACGGCTACACGATCTGCGTGCTCGGGTGTTCCCTGGAAAACGATTATCTCGTTGCCAACGCGAAGCTGCGCGAGCAGATTGCCCGCACCGGCGCTCTCGTCACGGAATATCCGCCGGGCACAGCGGCATGGCCCGCGAATTTTCCGATCCGAAACCGCATCATCTCCGGCCTGAGCGACGCGGTTTTGGTGGTAGAGGCGGCAGCGCGCAGCGGCGCTTTGATCACCGCGCACAACGCGCTCGACCAGGGCCGTGAGGTCTTCGCGGTGCCTGGCAGCGTGACAAACCCCATGGCGCGCGGCACAAATGCGCTTTTATTGGATGGCTGCCCGCCTGCCACCTGCCCGGCCGATATTCTGCGCTGCTTCCAGACACGCTACCATGTGCGTATGCCCATGGAGGAAGCGCTGCCCGTAGAGGAATGCACGCGTCCCATTGCGCCGGCTGAGCCGCTGCCGCCGAAGGATTTGTCGGAAGATGCCGCGGCGCTGTATGCTGCCTTGATGACCGAACCGCAGTCGGTGGACGCCTTGTGCGCGGCGTCGGGCCTGCCGGTAGAACGTCTTTTGACCGCAGTGACCGAGCTCGAACTGCGTGGGCTGGCCACTGGGGCTTCCGGCCAGCGGTACCGGCGCAGCTGAGCCATTTTGCGGATTCCGTCAGATTGTCCATTGCTTTTTCTGCCAGCATTGGTTACAATAAAGAACTGAATCGGAAAAATGGCCGATTCTGCCTTTCATCCAAATGAAATGAGGTGTTCATTTGTCTAAACTTGTGATTGTGGAGTCCCCTGCAAAAGCAAAGACGATTAAGAAATATCTCGGTTCCGGCTATGAAGTCGTGGCCTCTATGGGGCATGTGCGCGACCTGGCGGAAAACCGTTTGAGTGTAAAAGTTAGCGATAATTTTAAGCCACAGTACCAGATTATCAAAGGAAAGGAGAAACTGGTCGACGAGCTCAAAGAAAAGGCGGGCGAAAGCGACGGCGTGCTGCTGGCAACGGACCCGGATCGCGAGGGCGAGGCCATTTCCTGGCACCTGGCCAACATCCTGGGGCTGGACGTCAAGGACGACAACCGTGTGACTTTCAACGAAATTACCAAAACCGGTATTGACACAGGCATGGCCCATCCGCGCTGTATTGATATGGATCTGGTCAATGCGCAGCAGGCGCGCCGCATTCTGGACCGCCTGGTCGGCTATAAACTCAGCCCCTTCCTCTCCCAGAAGATTCGCCGTGGGCTTTCCGCGGGCCGCGTGCAGAGCGTAGCTGTGCGCATCATTGTGGACCGCGAGGAGGAAATTCGCGCGTTCAAGCCCGTCGAGTATTGGAGTATTGACGCCAAATTCGCTCCGGCAAAGGGAACCTCGCGCAAGCAGTTCACCGCCGCCCTATACGGCCTTGTCGACGACGTGGATGCGAAGGGAAAAACGAATAAGCTGACGATCCACAACAAGGAGGAAGCGGACAAGATCCTCGCAGAGCTAAAGGACGCGGCATACGTGGTCACAAAGGTGAAAAAGGGTACCCGCCGCAAAAGTCCGGCCCCGCCTTTCATCACCTCCACGCTACAGCAGGAGGCCAGCCGCCGGCTTGGCTTTACAGCACGCCGCACCATGAAGGCGGCTCAGGAGCTGTATGAAGGTGTCGAGATTGAAGGAATGGGCCTGGTTGGCCTGATTACCTATATGCGTACCGATTCGCTGCGCTTAAGCGAGGATGCGCTCGCCGCTGCTGCGGAATACATCGAGGGACGCTGGGGGAAAAAATACCTGCCCGATGAGCCCCGCCATTTTAAGACGCGCGCCAATGCACAGGACGGCCATGAGGCCATCCGTCCCTCCACGCCGAGCATTGCGCCAGAACAGGTGAAAGATAGCCTCACGGGCGACCAGTATAAGCTCTATAAATTGATCTGGGAGCGTTTTATCGCCTGCCAGATGAGTAACTGCATTCAGTCCACGACTCAGGCGGAGATTACGGCGGGCAAGTACCTTTTCAAAGCTAGCGGCTACACTGTTACCTTCGACGGCTTTACTGTCCTGTATGAGGAGAAAAAAGACGAGGATGACGAAACGGGCGGCACGTTGCCCCCGCTCGAAAAGGATATGCCCCTTCGCTGCAAGGAAATCCTCGGCAACCAGCATTTTACCCAGCCGCCACCGCGTTTTACGGAGGCGAGCCTGATAAAGACTTTGGAAGAAAACGGAATCGGCCGGCCGAGTACGTATGCAGCCACCATCGGCACGATTCTGGCGCGCGAATATGTGGTGCGTGAGGGCAAGACGCTCAAGCCCACAGAGCTGGGCGAAGTGTCCACAAAGCTGATGAAGGAGCGTTTTCCCAAAGTGGTCAACGTCAAATTCACCGCGCAGGTGGAAAATGAACTTGACGAGGTACAGAGCGGTAAGGTGCAGTGGGTGCAGGCGGTGCATGACTTCTACGACGATTTCGCGGAGACCCTCAAAGCTGCCAAAGAGGCGATGAAGGGCGTCAAGATCCAGCTCAAGGAAGACGAGACGGACATTATCTGCGAAAAATGCGGCCGCCGCATGGTTATCAAGACCGGCCGCTATGGCAAATTCATCGCCTGCCCCGGTTACCCGGAGTGCAAGAATATTAAAAAATATGTCGAGAAAAATGGCGCCAAATGTCCTAAATGCGGCGGCGACGTAGTGGTCAAATACACAAAGAAACACAGGGTGTTCTATGGCTGCGAAAATTATCCGAAGTGCGACTTTGTGTCCTGGGACGAGCCGACCACAGAGCTGTGCCCAAAGTGCGGCAAGCCGTTGTTGAAGAAGAAGGGCAAAAATCCGAAATTCTACTGCATTACACCGGATTGTGGCTATGAACGCGTGGGCGAGGAGAAGCCGGAGGACGAATGAAGATACAAGTGATCGGCGCGGGCCTGGCGGGCTGCGAGGCTGCGTGGCAGATCGCGCAGCGGGGCGGCGAAGTCATGCTTGTGGAGATGAAGCCGCAGCGGTTTACGCCTGCGCACCGCAGCCCGCAGTTTGCCGAGCTGATCTGTTCCAATTCCCTAAAGGCGGAGCGGCTGGAAAGCGCCGCAGGGCTGCTTAAGGAGGAAATGCGTCGCCTGGGCTCCCTTTTGGTGCCGTGCGCCTTTGCCTGCCGCGTGCCGGCGGGCGGTGCATTGGCGGTGGACCGCAACCGCTTTTCGGAGATGGTAACTGATAAAATCCACGCGCACCCACGCATTCACTGCGAGACGCGTGTCGTCGAGCAGCTGCCCGAAACAGGTGTGGCGGTTATTGCTACGGGCCCCTTGACGGATGGCGCCTTGGCCGAAAAGATCGACAAACTTTGCGGCGGCACGCTGCGCTTTTATGACGCGGCGGCGCCGATCGTAACAGCCGAAAGCCTGGACCGCAGCCGCATTTTCGCCGCCTCCCGATATGGAAAAGGGGACGGCGAGGATTACCTCAACTGTCCCATGAATAAGGAAGAGTACGAGCGCTTTTACGACGCCTTGATCCATGCCGAACGCGCACCGCTGCACGATTGCGATACCCAGGACCCCAAGGTCTATGAGGGATGCATGCCGGTCGAAGTCATGGCGCAACGCGGCCCGGACACCATCCGTTTCGGTCCTTTAAAGCCCGTCGGCTTGCGCGACCCACGCACCGGCCACCGTCCCTGGGCGGTTGTGCAGCTGCGCCGCGAGGATGCAGCGGGCATGCTTTATAATCTGGTGGGGTTTCAGACCAATTTGAAATTCGGCGAGCAAAAACGCGTTTTTGGACTGATTCCCGGCCTGGAGCACGCGGAGTTTACGCGCTATGGCGTCATGCATCGCAACACATTTTTAAATGCGCCGCAGGTGCTCGACAGCACGTACCAGTGCCGCAAGGAACCGCGCCTATTTTTTGCCGGCCAGATGACCGGCGTCGAAGGGTATATGGAATCCGCTTCTTCCGGTATGCTGGCGGGCATCAATGCGCTGCGCTTTGCGCAGGGGCAGCCGCTGGTCACGCCGCCGGATACCACGATGATCGGCGCTTTGGCGCGCTGGGTGCAAGCAGGCGGTGAGGGCGACTACCAACCGATGGGCGCCAATTTTGGCGTTTTGCCGCCGATTGAGCCGCATATCCGCGACAAACGCCAACGCTATGCCGCCCTTTCGCAGCGGGCTTTGGCGTCGCTTGCGGAGTGGCAGGCACAACACGCCGCCGCGCCGCAGCCGTAAAACATAAATTTGCCGGATGAACCTTTGCAGCGGGACCGATGCCCCGCATTGAGATTTGGAGGTATGGAAATGAAATTTATTGTAGATGCATTCGGCGGCGACAATGCCCCGCTGGAAATCCTCAAGGGCTGTGCCCAGGCGGTTGAGCAACTGGGCGTGGAGATTCTCCTGACCGGCCGCGCGGGGACGATCCTCGACGTGGCCCAAAAAGAAGGCATCTCTCTGGAGCATATGGAGATCGCGGATGCCCCCGATGTTATGGATATGAACAGCGCAGGCACCGAAATTGTCAAGCATGGCAAAAACACCTCCATGGCCGTTGGCCTGCAAAAGCTTGCCGACGGCGCGGGCGATGCCTTTATCTCTGCGGGCAACAGCGGCGCGCTCACGGTCGGCGCGACCTTTCTGGTCAAGCGCATCAAGGGTGTCAAGCGCATTGCCTTTGCGCCGATTATGCCCAGTGCCGATGGCTGCTTTATGTTGATCGATGGCGGGGCCAATGTCGATTGCAAGCCCGAAATGCTGGCCCAGTTCGGCATGATGGGTTCGATTTATATGCAAAAGGTCATGGGCGTGTCAAACCCGCGCGTCGGGCTGCTCAATGTCGGCACGGAGGAACACAAGGGCGGCGAGCTGCAGCATGGCGCTTATGCGCTTTTGAAGGAAAGCCCCCTGCATTTTATCGGCAATGTCGAGGCGCGCGACGTGCCGGACAATGCCGTCGATGTGCTGGTGGCGGATGGCTTTTCGGGCAATGTATTTTTGAAAACCTATGAGGGTGTTGCCATGATGGTCATCCAGAAATTCAAAGGCGTTTTGACCAGCGGCCTGAAGAACAAACTCGCTGCAGCCATGGTTTTGAAGGACGTCAAAGCCCTCAAAAAGACGATGGATTATAATGAATACGGCGGCGCGCCGCTGCTCGGCTGCACAAAGCCGGTCTTTAAGGCGCACGGCAGCGCAAAGGCCAAAACCTTCTTTAACGCCCTGCGCCTGACAAAGGGCTATGTCGAGGGCAATGTGGCCGGCGAAATTGCGGACAGCGTGGCCGCGTATCAAGCACAGGAGGCAACCGAATGAAAGATCTAGCACCCCTGGAGGCAAATCTTGGGTACACATTTCAGGATCGGAACCTGCTGCGCCTGGCGCTGACGCATTCCTCCTACGCCAACGAGACGCATGCGCGCGGCGGCAGCAATGAGCGGTTGGAGTTTTTGGGAGACAGCATCCTGGGCTTTGTGGTGGCGGACTATCTGTACCGGAACTTTCCGAACTGGCCGGAGGGCCATCTGACGAAAACACGCGCGGCGCTCGTCTGTGAACAGGCATGCTGTGGATTTTCGCAGGCGTTGGATGTGGGCGATTACCTGCTTTTGAGCCACGGCGAACAAAATAATGGCGGCCGCACCCGCACATCGATTCTGGCGGACGCGTTTGAATCGATCACAGCGGCCATCTATTTGGACGGCGGCTTTGCCAAAGCGAGAGAATTCATTTTGCGCTTTACGCTGCCAGCCTTAAAGGGGCTGCACAGCAAGGCGCCTTTCCGCGATTATAAGACCAAGCTGCAAGAGATTGTCCAGAAAAATCCGGAGGAAAAGCTGAGCTATGTGTTGGTCGGGGAATCTGGTCCGGACCACGATAAGCATTTTAAAGTGGAGGTCCATCTGAACAACAATGTGATCGGCCGCGGCGGCGGTCACAGCAAGAAGGACGCGGAGCAGCAGGCTGCCCGCGAGGCGCTGGAGCTGATGGGCTATTGAAGCACGCAACCGTCGCGGTGTTTGTGCCGCACCTCGGCTGCCCACACCGGTGCAGCTTTTGCGACCAACGCGCCATCACAGGCCGGCAAAGAGCGCCGGCACCCGCGGATGTGCGTGCTGCTGCTGAAGCGGGGCTGCGGACCCTGGGGCCGTCCGCTGCAAATGCGGAGCTGGCCTTTTTTGGGGGCAGCTTTACGGCAATCCCTGCAACGTACCGCCGCATCCTGCTGGAAGCGGCCTGGCCTTATGTAAAAAGCGGCGCTTACCGCGGCATCCGCCTGTCCACGCGGCCGGATGCCATCGACCAGACCATCTTGGACGAGTTGCGTGCCTTTGGCGTGACTACGGTTGAATTGGGCGCGCAAAGTATGGCGGACCGCGTCCTTCAGCAAAATGGACGCGGCCACACCGCCGCGCAGGTGATAAAAGCCGCCGGGCTTGTGCGGGAAGCGGGGTTTTCGCTCGGCCTGCAAATGATGACTGGTCTGCCGGGCAGCACGCCGGAGAGCGATCGCGCGACGGCGCGCGCCTTTGCAGCCCTTTCCCCAGCGGAGGTACGCATTTACCCGGCCCTGGTTTTGCGCGGCACGGACTTGGCCGCGTGGTGGGCAAGCGGGCAATACGTACCGCAGACATTGGAAGACGCTGTTGCGCTGTGTGCGGATTTGCTGGATTATTTTGAAGCGCACGATATCCGCGTGATCCGCCTGGGATTGCACGCTTCGCCCCAATTGGAGGCGGGCTATCTCGCCGGACCGTGGCATCCCGCGTTTGGGGAGCTGTGCCGGGCGCGGCAGTACCGCACCCGTGTACAGGAGGCGCTTTTGACGTGCGGACTTTCCGGCGGTCCGCAGCAGGTGCAGATTGCGCCTGCCGATCAATCCAAGGCCCTGGGCCAGCGCCGCTGCAATGTGCGGGCGTTTGCGGCACAGGGCTTTGCGCTTTCATTTCTCCCGCAGCCAGACCTGCCGCGCGGCTGCTTTCAATTGGAAGATGCGTCCGGCCAACTGCGTCGGTTTCGTGTGACGCCCACCATCCCCTGAAGCACTGCCTGTTTGTTATAGAAAGGAGCCCTGCCATGCTTGTCCGTTCCCTCGAAATTCAGGGGTTTAAGACGTTTCCCGATAAGACCGTGTTGGAGTTTAACAACGGCATCACTGCGGTGGTGGGGCCGAATGGCAGCGGCAAGAGCAACATCAGCGACGCAGTGCGCTGGGTGCTCGGCGAGCAGAGCGTTCGCGCGCTGCGCTGCACCAGAATGGAGGATGTCATTTTCAACGGCACCCCGCAGCGCAAGGCGCTCGGCTTTGCCGAAGTTACGCTGCACATCGACAACACAGACCGCCGCCTGCCGTTTGACAACGACCATGTGGCGGTCACGCGCCGTTATTACCGCAGCGGCGAAAGCGAGTATATGATCAACCGTGTGGCGGTCCGGCTTAAGGACATCAACGAGCTGTTCATGGACACAGGACTTGGCCGAGACGGCTATTCGATCATCGGACAGGGCAAGATCGACGCCATTGTGGCGGCCAAAAGTGAGGATCGCCGCGAAATTTTTGAGGAGGCCGCCGGCATCTCCCGCTACCGCTACCGGAAGGCGGAGAGTGAGCGCCGCCTCGATGCAGCCGAGGAAAATCTCGTGCGCCTGCGGGACATCTTGGAGGAACTGGAAGGCCGTGTCGGTCCGTTAAAGGAGCAAAGCGAGAAGGCACAGGCGTTCTTGCAATATTCCGAGGAAAAGAAGGGCCTGGAAATCGGCCTGTGGCTCAAAACGCTCGAACAATCGGCGCAGACGCTGCGAAAGCAGGAAGACACGATCCTGGTTGCCCGCAATCAGCAGGAAGCCGCAGCCGCTGCATTGGAAAAAGCAGACGCTGCCGCAGAGCAGAATTTTCAGGACATGAATGCCTGTACCGCGCAGATCGACCGCATCCGACAGGCGGATGCGGGACTAGAGGAGGCGGCGGCCAAAAAAGACGGTGATGCCAGTGTGCTGCGCAACGATGCCCGCCACTGCGCGGAGACAGTTGACCGTCTGGAATCCGAGATCCGAGTGTCCGCGGAGGACAGCGCCCGCCTGGACGAACAGGCTGGGCAAAAGGAAGCGGCTGCCGCCCAAAAGGAACAGGAGGTGGAGACGCACCGGTCCGAGACTGACCGGCTCAATGCCCGGCTGGAGGAACTGCGTGCTGGCATGAACGAGACCGCGGCGCGCATCGACGAATACACACGTCAACTTTCCGAACTTTCCGCACGTGCCACGGAAAATAAGGTTGCCGAAATGACGGCTTCTTCTTCCATCGCGGAGATTTCCCGGCGTGTGTCGCAGATCGATACGCTCTTGGAGCAAAAGCAGGCGCAGGCGGAGGAACTGGAGAAGTCGGCCCAGGCGGGCAGCGCGATGCTTCAGCAGGCGGCCGCGCGCGTGGACGCCCTTCAAAACGGTGTACACGGCTATGAATTGCGGCTGGAAACCCGACACAAAAAAGAAGAAACACAGAAACAGGAGGCGGACCGGCTGCTGTTGGACGCCAAAGAGAGCCGCCGCCGTGCGGATCTGCTGGAAGCCCTGGAACGCAATATGGAAGGTTTTCAGAAAAGCGTCAAGATGGTTATGCAGGCTGCCCAACAGGGGCAGCTTTCCGGCGTGCATGGCCCGATTTCCCGACTGATTGAAGCCCCGCCCGCTTATGCTACTGCCCTGGAAACGGCGCTGGGCGCCTCCATGCAGCATATTGTTGTCGGCACAGAACAGGATGCGAAACAGGCGATCGGCTTTTTGAAGCGGCGGGATGGCGGCCGCGCTACCTTCCTGCCGCTGTCCACGATTCGTGGCCGCACGCTTCAGGAGCAGGGCCTGCACGATTGCTCCGGCTTTGTGGGCGTTGCCAGTGAGCTATGCACTTCACAAGCGCAGTATCGCGGCATCCGCGAAAATCTGCTGGGCCGCATCGTGATTGCAAAAGATCTCGATACAGCAGTTGGCATTGCGCGCAAGTACAGCTATCGTTTCCGTGTTGTCACATTGGACGGCCAGGTTGTCAATGCAGGCGGTTCCTTGACCGGTGGGTCGCTGGCGCGCAATTCCGGCCTTTTGAGCCGCCGGGGCGAGATCGACCGCATCCGCAAAAAGGCCCAGCAGCAGCAGGAGCAGGCGGACGCGGCGACAGAGGCACTGCGTGCCCTTCGCGCAGAACTTGCAAAGGAGGAGGCCAACCTTTCTGCAGCGCGTGGGGAACTGGCTGCCGCAAAAGAGGAACGCATCCGCTTTGCGGCGAGCTTGGAACGTCTGCGAGGGGACCTGCGGGGCGCCCAACAGGACATCGACCGGCTACAGGCGGAGAAAAAAGCTGCGGCTGGCCGCATGGAAGCCCAGCAGGCGCAACAGGAGAAGGCACGCGCCGCCACAGAGGAGATCACCGCCCGCAGTGCGTCGGTTTCCGCGGAAATGCAGCGCGTCAGTGGCAGCCGCACGGATTTAAATCGGGAAAGCGACAGCTATAACCGCCAGGTGCAGGAGCACCGCCTGCAGATGCTTGCCGCAGAAAAAGACGCCCAGAGCCTGCGCGATGCGGCAGCAGAACTGCGCCGTCGGAAAAGCAGCAGCGCGGCGCGCACTGAAACGTTGCGCCAGCAGATTGCACAGGCGAAAGCTCAGGGGGCGGATTTTATCAAGCAGGCGGAAGCTTCCGCCGCAGAAGCCGCCAGTCTGCGCCGTCAGGCGTCGGACGGCGCCAAGGAGATTGAACGCCTTTCCGCGCGCCGGCTCGAACTGGAGCAGGAAGGCACGCGTCTGCGCCAGGTTCAGCGGGATAAAAGCGAGGAAAAGGAAACGGCCGGCCATGAGCTGGCCCGCCTCGAGGAGCGCAGGGAGTCTATGCAGGCGCAGTATGACGGGATCCTCGCCAAACTGTGGGAGGAATATGAACTGACCCGCCGGGAAGCTGAGCAGGTTGCCGCACCGGTCACGGATGCAGCCAAGGCGCAGAAGCGCCTGAATATCCTGAAAGGCCAGATCCGGGCGCTTGGCTCTGTCAATGTCGCAGCCATCGAGGAATATAAAGAGGTGAGTGCGCGTTATGAATTCCTCTCCGCGCAAGTTGCGGATGTGGAAAAGAGCCGCGAAGAGCTGCGCCACCTGATTGCAGATCTGACCCGCCAGATGAAGGAACAGTTTGGCCAGAGCTTTGCGCAGATTGCCCGGAATTTTACAGAGACTTTCCGCGAATTATTTGGCGGCGGTACGGCAAAGCTGGAATTGACAGACAGTGAGGACATCCTAAGTGCCGGCATCGAGATCGCCGTCCAGCCGCCCGGCAAGATTGTCTCGCATCTGGAGAGCCTTTCCGGTGGCGAAAAGGCGCTGGTTGCCATCGCACTGTATTTTGCCATTATGAAGGTTTCGCCGCCGCCTTTCTGCATGCTCGATGAGATTGAGGCGGCGCTCGACGATGTCAATGTCACGCGTTTTGCCGCGTATCTGCGCCGCATGACGCCACATACGCAGTTTATCGTCATCACGCACCGTCGCGGCAGTATGGAGGAAGCGGACGTGCTTTATGGCGTCACGATGCAGGACGAGGGCGTCAGCAAGATTCTGGAGCTGCACCCGGATGCGGTTTCAAACTACCATTGAGCAGGGGCCGCGTCTTGTCCACCGGGCGCATCTGTGGTATGATAAACAGAATTCTTAGCCGAGGAGGCTTGCCTTATGGGTTTGTTTGCAAAGATCAAAGCAGGGCTGAAAAAGACCCGCGAAAGCATGAGCAATTCCGTGCACCACATGCTCCATTCCTTTACAAAGATCGACGAGGAGCTGTTTGAGGAACTCGAGGAATTGCTCGTGATGGGCGATGTTGGCGTTTCCACAGCGCAACAGGTCTGTGAAGCGCTGCGCAAAAAGGTGAAAGATCGCGGCGTCAAGGACCCGGACGCGATCTTTGACCTGCTGCGCGAGACAGTTGCCGAGATGCTCTCCGGCGGCGAGGAACTGCATGTGGGCACAAAGCCGTCGGTGATCCTGGTCATCGGTGTCAATGGCGTGGGCAAGACCACCACCATCGGCAAGATGGCCGCTTACTTGAAAGAACAGGGCAAAAGCGTCCTGCTCGGCGCGGCGGACACGTTCCGCGCCGCGGCCATTGAACAGCTGCAGGTCTGGGCGGATCGCGCGGGTTGCGATCTGATCAAGCAGAGCGAGGGCAGCGACCCGGCAGCTGTTGTTTTTGACACGATTTCTGCGGCCAAAGCGCGCGGCGCCGATGTGGCCATCTGCGACACAGCCGGCCGCCTGCACACCAAAAAGAATCTGATGGACGAG
>ERZ1090860.32-NODE-32-length-83214-cov-34.752474_pt1 | contig 83214 bp, 68 predicted proteins | sample MGYA00478483_ERZ1090860 | MGnify/ENA primary metagenome ERZ1090860 (study PRJEB33644, sample SAMEA5815741) | chicken gut metagenome | biome: Chicken; feature: Gastrointestinal Tract; material: Caecum | place: Ireland | collected 2019-01-01 | study: A study of the...
GGATTGGGGAGCGGGGGCGGTCATCTCAAACCAGAACAGGGAACCGCGGCCCACCTCGCTCTGCACCCCGAAGGGGAATCCGTGCTGCTGCAGGATGGCCTTGGTGATGGAAAGTCCCAGCCCGGTGCCGGGTTTGCCCGCGTTCTTGCGGGCACGATAGTACCGGTCAAAAATATACGGCAGGTCCTCCGGTGGGATGCCGGGGCCGTGGTCCTCCACCTCGATGCGGCAGCCGCCGGCGGGCAGAGGAATGGCCCGCAGGGCAAAGAAGCCGTCCTCCCCGATGTGATGGGTGGCATTGCCCAGCAGATTGTGCAGCACCCGCTCCATCATGGCCGGGTCCGCCCGGACCATGCACTCCTTGTCCGCTTCCAAATGCAGGGTCCAGTGGTTCTGCTCGCATACAGCGTCGTAGAGGCCTGCCACCTCAAAGCAGAGGCCGCTCATGTCAAAGTCCACCAGATTGGGCTTTTCCACGCCGCTCTGCACCTTGCTCAGCTCCATCACGCTGTTGACCAGTGCCGAAAGCCGGTCGGTCTCATCCACAATGATGTTGCACTGTTCGGTGCGCTTTTCTTCGTCCATGCCGGACAGGTCCCGCACCGTCTCGGCGTATCCCTTGATGAGGGTCAGGGGGGTGCGCAGGTCGTGGCTCACGTTGGCCAGCAGTTCCTTTTCCAGCTCGGCGGAGCGCTGCACCGCCCGGGCCATGTGGTTGAACTCCTGGGCCAGCAGCCCCAGTTCGTCCCGGCGCTTGACCTCCACCTGCACATCGTAGTTGCCGGCGGCCATGCGGCGGGCTCCGTCGGCCAGCTGGTACACCGGATGGGTGAACCAGCGGCTGAACAGGATGGCCGCCAGTACGTTCAGACCGAAGAGCAGCAGGGCCACCGGCGGCAGCACACTGCGCAGCACATCGGCGGCGGTGGTGATCTGGGCCAGACTGGTGGACACCAGCACCGCATACTGCCCGTCGGCAGTGAGCTTGCCCACCACCATCTGCAGGTTGCCGCCGGAAGAAACCGTTTCGTACACGCTCTTTTTGGTGAACACCAGACCCCGCAGGCGCACCACCTCGGGGGTGTCCTGCTTCAGGCTGATCTTGCCCCCGAAGGAATACTCGCTCTGGTGCAGCACGCAGGGGTACAGGCTTTCCAGGCACTGGACGTTGCTCAAGGTGGAGTCACTGATGTCCACGCAGCAGTTTTCCAGGTCCAGGGACCCGTTGACGGCTTTCTCCAGAAAGGAAAGCCAGAAATCCTCGTCCAGTACCAGTTTGCCCAGGACACGGCTGGATACCGGTCCGTCGTTGGCATCAATTAAAGCCACCACCGCGTCAGCCTTGGTTTCCAGGCTGGTGCGGATCTTGCGGTTGTACATGGGCTCCAGGGCATAGGTGATCAGCGTCCAGACCAGCCCCAGGGTGAGCAGGGTCACGGCGCACAGAAACAGCATCAGCTGGCCCCGGACCCCCATCCGCGGAGCGGCTTTTTCGGAGGTCCGGCGGGCAGACTTCACCTTTTTCCACATACGGAATCCCCGTCTTTCACAGTACGTCCGGGTCGAACTTGTAGCCGATGCCCCAGACCGTCACAATGTACCCGCGGCAGGGTCCCAGATGGCCCCGCAGCATCTTGATGTGGGTGTCCACGGTGCGGTCCTCGCCGTAGTAGTCGTAGTTCCACACCTTCTGCAGGATCTTCTCCCGGGACAGGGCAATGCCCCGGTTGCTGACCAGGAACACCAGCAGGTCAAATTCCTTGGGGGTCAAAGGGGCCTCCTGTCCGGCCACCTTCACGCTGTGGCTGGCGGTGTCGATGACCAGATCCCCGAAGGTGTACACCCCACCGGTCTCGGCGGGGGCGGGCATGGTGCGGGCCAGAACTGCCTTGACCCGGGCCACCAGTTCCCGGGGAGAGAACGGCTTTACCACATAGTCGTCGGCACCGCCTTCCAACCCGGCCAGCTTGTCATATTCCTCGCTGCGGGCGGTGAGCATGATCACCGGGGTGTTGATCTTGCGGGAACGCATCTCCCGCAGGCAGGTCATGCCGTCCATGAACGGCATCATGATGTCCAGGATCACCAGATCAATGCCTCCCTGGGACAGGATGGAAAGCGCCTGGGTGCCGTCCCCGGCCTCGGCACAGGTGTAGCCGCTGTGCTGCAGATGTTCCCGGATCAGGTCCCGGATACGCGGTTCATCGTCAACGACCAGAATTTTTGCCATAGTAAAACCCTCCAAACAACAGCGCAAGTCCGGCGCAGCGTCTTCCGTCCGTACCTCTTGCGTCATAGGTCGCTCTTCTTCATATAGTACCATAATAACCCGCATAGGTGGGGGATTTGTGAAAGTTTTCTTAAAATGTATTTCACGAATTTTACAGAATCCTGTCTTGCCTGAGCCGCCGGGACGCGCTACAATAGTGTGGCGGCGGGACATCCAGTCTGCCGCGGAAAGGCTGAATCGATCCCTATGGCGTTGTGCTTTGCAGCAGTTGTTCTGATCCTGGCGGCGCTGACCGTCTTTCTGGTGGCACCGGGGCGGCCCCGCCGGCCGCTGCGGACCCCTTTTTTGCATTATAACTTTGCCCACCGGGGCCTGTTCACACAGGACCAGTCGATCCCCGAAAACAGCCTGCCGGCCTTTGCGGCGGCGGTGGCCTGCGGCTGCGGCATCGAACTGGACGTGCAGTTCACCGCCGACCGGCAGCTGGTGGTCTTTCACGATGACACCCTGGACCGGATGACCGGGGCCACAGGCTGGGTGCGGGACCATACCTGGCAGCAGATACAGGGCCTTTCCCTGGCGGGCACGGCCTGCACGCCGCCTCTGTTTGCCCGGGCCCTGGAGGAGATCGGCGGCAGGGTGCCCCTCATCGTGGAGATCAAGAGCCGGCAGGAGTACGGCGGGGCCTACCTGGATGCCCTGTGCACCGCCACCCTGCAGGCGCTGCAAACCTACGCCGGACCCTATTGCATTGAGAGCTTTGATCCCCGGGTGGTCCGGCGCATCCGCCGCATGGCTCCCGGCGTGCTGCGGGGCCAGCTGGCAGACAGCTACCGGGCCAACCGCAGGCAGGGGGTGCACCCGGTGCACGCCTTCCTCATCAGCCACTGCTTCGGCAACTTCCTGGGACGGCCGGACTTCATCGCCTGGTGCTCCGAAAAGGAAAACGGGGCCGTGGCCCTCTGTCGGGCCATGGGCGCCATGATGGTGCAGTGGACCATTCTGCCCCAACACGACCACAAAGCCTGTCAGCGGCGGTACGACGCCCTGATCTTCCAGTGGTACAGCCCTGCGCCCCGGTATTGAGCGGCATAAACAGCAGCCCTCCCGCATACCTTGCATTGAAAGTTCTGTAAGGCAAGCGAGGGGGCTGCTTATGTTTTTGTTTACTGTAACCAAACCCAGGCTGCGGCAGGCCGGGGCGCTGGCCCTGTGTGCTGTCTGTCTGGCGGGCACCATCACCGCCGCCGTGCATTTTGCCAACGACAGCGTGACCGCATCTGCCGGGGTATCCGAACAGACCACCATTGAGACCACCCAGGACATCGCCACCTACTTCACCGGCTACGGCTTTGAGGTGGACCTGGCCACCGCGGCGGTAGATAAGGTGAAGATCCCCAAACAGTGGGACGACAGCTTCGCCGCCTTCAACCAGGTGGTGGAGGAGAGCGGCCTGACCCTGGAAGGCCACAAGGGCAAGACGGTGGAAAAGTGGACCGCCCTGTGTCCCACCCTGTCCGACGGGGAAAACGACACCTACTGCGTGCTGCTGGTGTATAAGACCAAGCCGGTGGGCGCCTACCTGCTGGCAAAGCCGTCGGGGGAGGTGACCGGGCTGGTCTCTGCCGCCCAGCAGAATGCCGCCGACGCCGAGACCGCCGCCTCCGCCGATGTCCCGGCGGACACCCTGACCGACGACACCGCCCAGACCAGCGCAGGGGTGGTGGAGGAGAGCGCTTTTCCCACCGAATAAAAAACAGCCGGTACCATTCCCCAAACGGGAAGGGTACCGGCTGTTGCGATGTCAGCAGGGAATCACAGCAGGCCGCCCAGCAGGATGACCACGATCAGGATGGGCACCACGAACTGGAAGTAGGGCTTGAGCCAGCGGGGCATCTTGATGCCGCTACCGGTGTTGGCTTCTTCCAGATACTTGTCGAAGCCCCAGCCCCAGCGGGTGACGCAGAACAGCAGATAGATCAGGCTGCCCACCGGGAGCAGGATGTTGCTCACCAGGAAGTCCTCGCCGTCCAGCACGGTGCTGCCCGGGCCCAGGGGCTGCAGGAAGCTCCACAGGTTGTAGCCCAGCACACAGGGAATGCTGGCGATCAGGATCACCACGCCGCCGATGAGCACCGTCTTGCGGCGGTCTAGACCGAACTGGTCCATCAGGCAGGCAATGATGTTCTCAAACACCGCAATGACGGTGGTGAAGCTGGCAAAGGTCATGAACAGGAAGAACAGGGACCCCCAGATGCGGCCGCCGGCCAGACTGGCAAAGACGTTGGGCAGAGTCACGAAGATCAGCTGGGGACCGCTGTCCGGGCTGACGCCGTAGGTGAAGCAGGCAGGGAAGATGATCAACCCGGCGCAGATGGCCACAAAGGTGTCCAGGGCGCAGATGCGCACCGCCTCGCCGGTCAGGGCAAAGTTGCGGTTCATGTAGCTGCCGAAGATCTCCATGGCGCCGATGCCCAGGCTCAGGGTAAAGAAGGACTGGTTCATGGCGGCCACGGCCACGTTAATGATGCCGGCCTCGCTGGCACGCTCCCAGTCGGGCAGCAGGTAGAACTTCAGGCCGTCCCCGGCGCCGGACAGGGTCAGGCTGTGCACCACCAGGATGAGGATGAGCACCAGCAGTGCGCCCATCATCCATTTGCCGATGCGCTCCACGCCGTTGCGCAGCCCGAAGCTGCACACGATGAAGCCCAGCACCACGGTCACGGCCATGAACAGGCCCATCTCTCCGGGGTTGGCCAGCATGGCGCTGAAGGTGGCGGCCGAAGTGTCGGCAGTGGCGCCCTCAAAGGTACCGGTCAGGAACTTGAAGAAGTAGCTGATCATCCAGCCGTTGACGGTGGTGTAGTACATCATCAGCACCACACAGCCCAGCAGGCAGGCCCAGCCGTGCAGGTGCCACACACTGCCCTTGGGTTCCAGGGCCTGGTACGCCTTGCCGGCACTGCCGCGGCCCGCACGGCCCACGGCCAGTTCCATGGTCAGCACGGGCACCCCCATGCAGACCAGGAACAGCAGGTAAAACAGAACAAACACGCCGCCGCCGTTTTCGCCGGTGACGGTGGGGAAGCGCCAGACATTGCCGATGCCGATGGCGCAGCCTGCGCTGATCAGGATAAACCCGAGGCGCGAGGCAAAGGATTCACGGTTCTCCAAAAAAATTCCTCCTTCTGATTTCAAACACCGCTTTTCTATTATAGCGGCTGCACCCGGCACAGGCAAGAAGATTTTTTGACGCTGAGGCGAAAGCTGTACAAAAACAAAAAGCCGCCGCCTGCGGCGGGCAGGCAGCGGCTTGCAACGTGTTCAAATAGAGGAAAATGTCCTGAAAAATCAGCGGCGCTCGGCGATCTCTTCCTTGACGCTGTTCAGGAACTCATCGGCGGACATAGTCGTGGTCTCGCCCTTGCGGTCACGGACGCTGACGGTGCCGGCTTCGGCTTCCTTGGCGCCCAGAACCAGCATATAGGGCACGCGGTCCACCTGCTGGGCCTGACGGATCTTGTAGCCGATCTTCTCGTTGCTCTCATCCAGAACAACGCGCACACCGGCGTTCTCCAGCTTTTCGGCCACGCCGCGGGCGTAGTCCAGGGTCTTTTCGCTGACGGGCAGCACCTTGACCTGGACGGGAGCCAGCCAGGTGGGGAACTTGCCGGCGTAATGCTCGGTCAGGATGCCGATGAAGCGCTCGATGGAACCGAAGCAGACGCGGTGGATCATGATGGGGCGTTCCTTCTCGCCGGCCTCGTTGACGTATTCCAGATGGAAGTTCAGCGGCATCTGGAAGTCCAGCTGGATGGTGCCGCACTGCCAGGTACGGCCCAGGCTGTCCTCCAGGTGGAAGTCGATCTTCGGGCCGTAGAACGCGCCGTCGCCCTCATTGATGATGTAGGGCATGTTCAGCTTTTCCAGGGCGTTCTTCAGGCCGTTGGTGGCGTCCTCCCAGTCCTCGTCGGAGCCCATGGAGTCCTCAGGACGGGTGCTCAGCTCCACAAAGTACTTGAAGCCGAACTTGTCGTACACCGAGTTGATCAGGTGCACCACGTTGGCGATCTCGTCGGAGATCTGGTCGCGGCGCATGAAGATGTGGGCATCGTCCTGGGTGAAGCAGCGCACGCGGAACAGGCCGTGCAGGGCGCCGCGCAGCTCGTGGCGGTGCACCAGGCCCAGTTCGCCCACGCGCAGGGGCAGTTCGCGGTAGCTGTGGGGCTGGCTGCGGTAGACCAGAACGCCGCCGGGGCAGTTCATGGGCTTGATGCAGTAGTCCTCGCCGTCAATGACGGTGGAGTACATGTTGTCCTTGTAATGGTCCCAGTGGCCGCTGGTCTCCCACAGATGGCGGTTCATGATCAGGGGAGTGGAAACCTCCACATAGCCCGCCTTGCGGTGGATCTCACGCCAGTAGTCGATCAGGGTGTTCTTCAGCACCATGCCGTTGGGCAGGAAGAAGGGGAAGCCGGGGCCCTCGTCGCAGAACATGAACAGATTCATTTCCTTGCCGATCTTGCGGTGATCCCGGCGGGCGGCCTCTTCCAGCAGCTTCAGGTGGGCTTCCAGCTCTTCCTGGTTGTGGAAGGCGATGCCGTTGATGCGGGTCAGCATCTTGTTGTTCTTGTCGCCGCGCCAGTAAGCGCCGGACTGCTGGGTGATTTTGAAGGCTTTCAGGGCCTTGGTGTAGGTCAGGTGAGGACCGACGCACATGTCGATGTACTCGCCCTGCTGGTAGAAGCTGATGGTGGCGTCCTCGGGCAGATCCCCGATGTGCTCCACCTTGTACTTCTCACCGCGCTCCTGCATGAGCTTGACGGCCTCTTCCCGGGGCAGAGTGAAGGCCTTGATCGGCAGGTTCTCCTTGCAGATCTTCTTCATCTCTTTTTCGATCTTTTCCAGATCTTCGTCGGTGAGCTTGGTATCGCCCAGGTCCACGTCATAGTAGAAACCGTTCTCGGTGGCGGGGCCAAAGGCGAAATCGGCTTCGGGCCACAGGCGCTTGATGGCCTGGGCCATGATGTGGGCGGCGGTGTGACGGATGACGTGCAGTTCCTCTTCCTGCGGGCATTCCTTGACGGTGCCGTCATTGTAGATGACTTTCATACTTGCAACCTCCCTAGCTGCGGCGGCCCACGGCCGCCAGAATAAAATAAAAAACGCTTCACCCCATTCAAACACGGGGTGAAGCGGTAAGCTCCACGGTTCCACCCGAATTGCGGGCAACAGCCCGCCTCTCGTATCGGCTGTAACGGGCCGTCCCGGCGGGGGTTCGCCCCCGCGCTCTGCGGTGGTAAGAAACGCGCCGTCCGCCAAGCCGCTTGCAGCACGCCGTTTTGCACGGCGGCGGCTCTCTCTGAAACGCCGGTCAGCCTTTCCGTTTGTCCGCATCATCGCATTCATCAGGATGAAGTTACCGCTATTGTAGCGCGGCGGCTTTCAAAAGTCAAGTCCGGTACAGGACCTTTATGATTCTGTAACAATTTCTTGACAACCATCTGAAATGAATATAAACTATAATCAGTATACAACGGTGTATGCAGTTTGACCGCACGGTTCGGGCGGCACCGCATCGCCGAAGGGCCGCCGTCGGGGCGGGCACTGTATTTTATTTGGTATGGCATGCACGCAGGTTTGCATTGAAATAAACATGCTTTCGTTGTTTTTATAAGACTTTTCCCACCGGGAACCCACGCGTCCCGCCGTCTTGCGGCAGGTGTGTTTCGGTGTACCATCGGCCCGCGGCCGGCTTTGGCCGCGTCTGAGCAAACAACTGAATCGAATAAAAGTAAGGCCCCGCCATGGCTGCGACCCTCAGGTTTACGCGCATTTTCTGAATAAATTTGAGGAGTTGAAACAAATGTCCATCACCGCCATCATTGTACCGGTGCTGGTGGTCGTTGTTGTCGCCGCCGTATGCGGGGTCGTCTGCTTTTATGCGGGCATGACCTACCGCAAGCGCACCGCCGAGGCCAAGCTGGGCTCAGCGGAGGAAGAGGCCAAGCGCATCGTCAACGACGCCATCAAGGCTGCCGAGCAGAAACGGAAAGAGACAATCATTGAAGCCAAGGACGAAGCCTTCAAGCTGAAGAGCGAAGCGGACAAGGAGATCAAGGACCGCCGCGCCGAGGTCAGCCGCCAGGAACGCCGCATGGATCAGAAAGAAGAGGCCCTGGACAAGCGCACCACCGCCGTGGAGCGCAAGGAAGAGGACCTGAAGAAGCGCGCCGAGCTGGTGGAAGCCCGCCTGGACGAACTGGAACAGCTCAAGCTGCGCCAGACCGAAAAACTGGAAACCATCGCCGCCATGACCCAGGAAGATGCCCGGGCCGTCCTGCTCAAGCAGATCGACGATGAACTCACCCACGAAAAGGCCATGCGGGTTGCCGCCTTCCAGGCCAACATGAAGGATGAATGCGACAATCTGGCCCGGGATATGATCGGGCAGGCCATCGCCCGCTGCGCCGCCGACGCCACCAGTGAGGCCACTGTCTCGGTGGTGCCTCTGCCCAGTGACGAGATGAAGGGCCGGATCATCGGCCGCGAGGGCCGCAACATCCGCGCCCTGGAAACCGCCACCGGCTGCGACCTGATCATTGACGACACCCCCGAAGCCATCACCCTGTCCAGCTTCGACCAGACCCGCCGGGAGATCGCCCGTCTGGCGCTGGAACGCCTCATCGCCGACGGCCGTATCCATCCGGCCCGCATCGAGGAGACGGTGGACAAGTGCCGCCGGGAACTGGAACTGCAGATGAAGCGGGAAGGCGAGAAGGCGGTCATGGATCTGGGCATCCACAGCCTGCATCCCGATCTGGTCAAGCTTATCGGCCGTCTGAAGTACCGCACCAGCTATGGCCAGAACGTGCTGAGCCACAGCCTGGAAGTGGCCTGGCTGGCCGGCCTGATGGCGGGCGAGCTGGGGCTCAACGTCCAGCAGGCCCGCCGTGCCGGTCTGCTGCATGACATCGGCAAGGCCCTGGACCACGAGATCGAGGGCAGCCATGTCCAGATCGGCGTGGACATCTGCAAGAAATACCGGGAAAATCCCGCTGTCATCCATGCCATCGAGGCCCACCACGGCGACGTGGAGCCCAAGACGCCGCTGGCTTTCGTCATCATGGCGGCCGATGCCATCAGCGCGGCCCGTCCCGGCGCACGGCGTGAGAACATGGAAAGCTATATCAAGCGTCTGGAAACCCTGGAAAGCCTGTGCAACAGCTTTGAAGGGGTGGAAAGCTCCTACGCTGTCCAGGCCGGCCGCGAGGTCCGCATCCTGGTCCAGCCGGACAAGATCAGCGACGATCAGGTCATTCTGCTGGCCCGCAGCATTGCCAAGAAGATCGAGGACGAGCTGGATTACCCCGGCCAGATCAAGGTCAGTGTCATCCGCGAAAGCCGCGCCACCGAATACGCCAAGTAAAATATACCAAAAATCAGCAGCCCCGGCCATCCGGCCGGGGCTGCTTTTTGCTGCGGAAAGGGTTTGTCCGGGCAAGGCCGGCCGATGGACCGGCTGTTTTTGGCCGCAGGCAAAACAAAAGCCGGGACGGCCTGATGCGGCGTCCCGGCTTGCAGGGCAGGATTCAGTTGTGGGAATCGGTGCGGCTGTTTTCCAGTTCGGCGTCCCGCATCTGTTTGATGGTGGCTTCCAGATTGAAGCTCTTTTCCATGGGAGCGTAGACGATCAGCAGGCTCAGCACCATGGGCAGCCACAGGTTGGTGATGGGCAGAATGTACATGGACAGGGGGAAGTAGAGCAGGAACAGACCCCAATAGACCACCTGGACCGCAATGGCGCCCACGCTGCGGGGCAGATAGCCCAGAAACAGCAGGATGGCGTTTTTCAGGATGCCGGCCAGGGGCATTTCCAGCAGGGCCAGCTGCGGGATGATGTAGGTGATCAGGCCCAGCACCAGCACCAGTCCGGCAATGAGGATGGCCCAGCTGATCACCGAAGTTCCCAGGCTGTCCATATGGAACAGGGTGAACACCTGCATGCCCAGGATCAGGCCGAACACCGCACCGGGCAGCAGACAGGCGCGGGCGTTGCGCTTCCAGGCGCGGCGGTAGGTGGGCCACCAGTATCCGGGCTCATCCCGCAGGCTGCGCAGGATGGTATCGGCCATACCGCACAGCTGGGGCGCCGCAATCATGCCGCCGATGAGCCCAGCGGCCAGCACAAAAATCACGGCGTGGGTGGTGACGGCCAGAATCATGCCGAACAGGAAGGGCAGCATACTGACGTATGCCAGAAGTCCGGCCTTGAAGAAGGACCAGAAATCCCGGCCCAGAATTTCCAGCAGGCGCATGAATCCTTTTTTGCGGGGCTCGTCCGGGCGCACGCCGGGACCCGGACGGTTATACCCCCCGAAAAACGAAGAAAAAATGGACATACTGTATCTGACTCCTTTGCGGATGAATCTTGCTCTATTGTAACAGAACCGGCCATTTTGTACAACCATTTCTTGTCAGGTTGCATTGCGGGATTGTAAAATTCCCCCGGGCGGCTTTACAAAACGGGCAAAAAAAAGTACAATAAGAACTATGACATTCCGGTTACAAAACACCGGGCCGTGGGCGTACCCTAGCGCCGCGAAGAAAAGAATCAAGGAAAAGAGGATCTAGCCTATGAAACGTACCCTCCTTTGTGTGCTGGCTGTTCTGGCGGCGTGTGCCCTGCTGGTGGCCTGCAAGAAGTCTGGGACCGAGACCGTCACCTCGGATGCACCCTCGTCCTCTCAGGAGGTCCAGGCCACGCCGGAACCCACCCTGCCTCCCTATGAGGCCAATGTGCTGACCGGCGAGGCCCAGGACGAAAATTACCCGGCAGGGCAGCGCATCACCGCGGTTATGGTCAACAACATCACCGTAGCCCGTCCCCAGCGCGGCCTGTCCCGTGCCCAGATGCTGTTTGAGATCAAGGTGGAAGGCGGCATCACCCGGTTTATGCCGGTGTTCAATGACTACAATGACATTGAGGAGATCGGACCCGTCCGCTCCGGCCGTGACCAGTTCTTCCAGCTGATCCTGCCCTGGCAGGCCCTGTATATCCATGAGGGCGAAAGTATCTTCATGCGCCAGTATGCCAAGGAATATGAGTACGGCAACCTGAACAACTGCGACGGTGCCAACGGCTACCGTGATTACAACCGTGTGAACTGGCAGGGCCTGAGCTACGGCAACGGTCTGGCTCTGGAGCACACCATGTACACCAGCGGCGAAAACATCAAGAAGTATATCGAAGACAATGATGTGGATATGAACCGCGAGTACAATTCCACCTTCTTCAACTTCGTGGACTACCGCACCAACGAGGTGCGCGACCTGTCCAACAGCCTGGACAGCGCCTACAGCGACAAGTACGGCCCCGTGGTCCAGAACGGCGAGTATGTGGCCATCACCCATTCCCAGAGCTACAAGACCCGCTTCCTGTATGACGCCGCTTCCACCACCTACAAGATGCAGCAGTACTACTCCAACGACGGTTCCTGGCGGGATACCATCGACGAGGAATACGACCAGCAGCTGGCTTTCACTAACCTGGTGATCCTCTACACCGATATGGCCGCTTACCCCGGCGACAGCCATGACATCCAGAACGTGGATTACGGCAACGGCGGCATCGGTTACTACTGCTACGGCGGCAAGATCGAAAAGATCTACTGGCAGAAGGGCACCCCGCTGGAAGCCCTGCGCCTGTACTATCTGACGCCGGACGGCCAGTGCAGCGATCAGCAGCTGGACGTGAACATCGGCAAGAGCTATGTCACTGTGGTGGACATTGAGGAAGCCGAAAAGCTGGAGACCGGCACTCTGGCCGACTATGACCTGGCGGCCAGCGATGCGGCCACCAGCGAAGCCGTTGTGAATGAAGAGGATGTGGAGGCCGGCGAAGGCGAAGAGCTGGGCCAGACTCTCGACGAGATCAACGGCTGATCCTGAAACACAACCGCAACACCGAAAGGCGCACAGCCGCTGTCCGGCATCCGGGCAGGCCGTGCGCCTTTGCGGCTATCATCCGGGGCGTGTGCCCTGCACTGTATAGAGGGAACCGTATGAGAAAAACCATCCGTTTGGCGGCCGCAGCGCTGTCTGTCATGATGCTGGCCGGCTGTACGCTGCCCGGTTTGCCTGATGCAACCGGGGAGACGGCCGGCAGTGCCACGGCCTCTCCCACAGCGGCGCCGACCCCCACGCCGGCACCGGCCAACAATACCAACCCGCTCACCGGCCAGACCACCGAGACTGATTACAACAACCAGCGCCCGGTGGCGGTGACCCTGCGCAGCGGGGACGGCTCCACCCCCCAGTGGGGCGTGGGCAAGGCCGATCTGCTGGTGGAGGGCGTCAGCGAGGGGTACGATACCAGCCTGACCGCCGTATTTGCCACCCGTGCCGATATCAGCAAGGTGGGGCCTGTGGGCAAGGTCACCGACCTGAGCCTGCAGTTCTCTCTGCCCCTCAATGCGGTGCCGGTGCATATCGGCAAGACCACCTATGCCTCCAACCTGCTCAATGTGCTGACCTACCAGGACATGGACGGCCTGAATGTGGGCACCTCCGGCTTTGCCTTTGACGCGGACCGCTACGCCAACGGCTACCGGGAGGAAAACTGCTGGTACACCACCGCGGACCTGATCAGCGGCGGTCTGACCAACTACAGCATGGATACCACCGGGGCCAACATGCCTCTGTTCCACTTCGAGGAGAGGCAGGCTCCCGCCGCCCAGAACGGTACCGATCTGTATATCACCTTCTCCCAGACGGCCGGGACCGAACTGAAGTACGACGCCGCCAACGGGGTGTATCTGCGCCACAACGTGGACGGCACCCCCACCATGGACACCGACAGCGGCCAGCAGGCTTCTTTCAAAAATGTGCTGGTGCTGTACGCTTCCAGCGGCATCAAGGATGACGGCTATACCCGCCAGTATGATCTGTCCGGCGGCACCGGGCTGTACCTGACCGATGGCGCCTGGGAGCAGATCAACTGGACCAAGGGGGATGCCACGGCGCCCCTGTCCCTGACCGATGCCTCCGGCGCCACACTGGCCGTCAATCCCGGCAAGACCTATCTGGCCGTATGGGGCGGCTATTACGGCCAGTCCCTGCAGCTGTTTGCCGCTGACGGCACCGAGCAGTCCCTGCCGGTGAAGCCGGTCCTGCTGGAAAGCGGTGTTCCGGATGATGTGGCTGCGGCTGCCCAGCACAACCAGGACATCCAGAATGCCCTGCTGGCCGCCCAGGCGGAGCTGGCTGCCGCCCAGCAGGCGGTGACCGATGCCGCTGCCACCGAGGACACCGCCGACGATGAAGCGGCCGCCCAGCGGCTGACCGCCGCCAACGATGCCCTGGCCACGGCTCAGGCAAACTATGATGCGGTTTTCGGTACGCCCACACCGGCCCCGGAACCCACGCCCGCGCCGGAAGGGGAGACCCCCGCCGAATGAGGCCTTACCTTATATAGGAACAAAAGAAATTCCCGGCAGGTATTTTTCCTGCCGGGAAATTTTTATGCGTTTTGCAGGGAGCCTGTCAGTCCAGATACCCCCGGGGCACCACATCGTAGGCCTCGGCCAGATGATCCCGCATCCACATGGCGGTGTCCAGCCGCAGACTGTACCCGCAGCCCGGATCGGTCATCCACTCCTCGGGGCGGCGCTGGGGCAGGGCGTGGCGGGCCAGCATGTTCATGATGACCCCGCCGTGGGTCACACAGGCGGCCTCCTCGGTATGGGTCTTGATCATGAACTCAAACAGTTTCATGAGCATGCCGCCGGACCGGTCGGCAAAGGCCTGCCGGCTTTCGGCCCCTTCGGGGACCTTCTCGCTGGTGGGGTCCATCCAGGCGGCAAAGTCCGGGTCCTGGGCCAGCTCGGTGAGCAGACGGTTCTCGAACACGCCGAAGCCCATCTCCCGCAGATCCTGCAGCGCAATGGTGCGCACCCCCGGATACAGGATCTCCGCCGTCTCCTTGGCCCGCAGCAGGGGAGAGGTGAACACCAGTCCCACCTGAGGGTACTCGAATTCCCGTTTCAGTTCCAGCAGTCCGGTCCGGCCCTCCTCACACAGGGAAAGATCGGTGCCGCTGCCGATATAACGGCCTTCCAGGTTGGCGGCGGTCAGGCCGTGGCGGATCAGATGAAGCTTGAAATATTTCAAAATACGTCCCTCCTGTGGGAAAAATGTCGAAATCGGAAAAAATAAAAGGTTACAAAATTATTACAATTTTGAAACTTCCTTGGGGTTGGTAAAATTTGGGGACACAATATTTGTACCCTGGGTTTGTGCAAAAGGCCAATATCTAGTTTGTTCAGCAACTTTTTGCACAAACTGCCGAAAAAAAGCCGAAAAACTTGGCGAAACCGGTCTTTACAAAGCGTTTTTTCGCAGATATAATCAACACTATGTAAAGAGTGTGAAGGACGGCAACGAGATGGCAATGGAATTCAACCGAATCATTACCCTGCTGCGAAAAGAACGTGGCATCACCCAGAAACAGGCGGCCAGTGACCTGGGCATCAGTCAGGCGCAGCTTTCCCACTACGAAAAAGGCATCCGGGAATGCGGCCTGGAATTCGTGGTGCAGGTGGCCGATTATTACGGGGTCTCCTGTGATTATCTGCTGGGGCGCAGCGCGGAACGCAGCGGTCAGACCATCACGGTGGAGGACCTGCCCGAAGGCAGTTCCACCTCCGGCAGTGTCTACCGCGGCAGCGTACTGCCTACCATGTACAAAAAACTGATCGAAAATTCGTTGGATATCCTGTTTGACAAGCTGGACCAGTGCCGGGACAAACGGGTGGTCACGGCGGTGAGCAACTATCTCATGCTGGCAGTCTACGGGATGTTCCGCCAGCTGTACCAGTCTGCCCCCAAGAATGTGGCCAGCCTGTTCCGGGTCAGTCCGGCCCGGTGGCAGCATGCCGCGGATGCGGCCATGGCAGCCCAGCAGGGGGAACTGGCCGCGGTGCTGGCCGGGGAAGATGAGGGCGGTCCCGCCCCCGACCCGGCGGTGTTCAGCATGACCACCGAAAGTCTGGCCCGGGAATATCCCCGCCATGCCACCAGCCTGATGAATCTGGTCAAAAACAGCGAGGAAGCCGTGCGCGGCCTGCAGCGCTGATCCCTGCTTACATCGAAGCCAAGGCCCGACGGCAGGCCCCGCAGATGGGCTTGCCGTGGAATACCACCACGTCATCGGAGACATCTCCGCAGAATTCGCAGCAGCCTGCCGGCCGATATTTGCGCAGGACGATGCAGTCTCCGTCGGTCATGATTTCCAAAGGTGTATCCGGCGTGACGCCGAACTGTTTGCGCAGATCCTTGGGCAGCACGATGCGCCCGAGACCGTCCACATTGCGGATGATGCCTGTCGATTTCATACTGGGTTCCCTCCCGCTCCATGCCCGCCGCGCCAAAAGGCGGTACCGGGCTTTCTTGATGGGCCGAAAAACTATATTTGCTGTCGTATTCTGACGCCGGCCGCAACTTCTTGTGGATAGTATACGATATTTTGGAAGATTTGTCAATATTTGGAAATAAAACCAGACTGCTGGGTTTTTATGCAAAAAGCCGCCGTCCCGCGTGATGCAGGGCGGCGGCTTTTCGTATGCCCGGAATCCCGGGCAGAAAATTCTCTTCTCAGTTTTGGGCGCTCAGGGGCAGGGTCAGGCTGTGGGCAGTATCCGCCTCGTAGCCGGGTTCAAAGTAATAGCGCCAGGTGGCAATGGATTCCAGTTCCTCGTCGGTGGCGGCGTAATAGTCCAGGCGGCAGCTCCACACGCCGGTCCTGGGGTCGGCGGTGGCGCTGGACATGGCACTGTGGCCGTTGATCATGGTCACCAGATCATCATCGTCGGGAATGATCTCGGTGGGGCTGGACAGCCCGTAGGGGACCAGCTCGTAGCTGATGGAGCCGTTCTCCACTTTGTAGTTGCGCACGGTGAAGCCGCTCACATCGGTGGTGGCCACGGTCACGCCCTGCTTCATCTCCTCGGTGGTCAGGGTGCGTTCCTGGGGATCATATTCCCCCTTGTGCACCACGGGGGTCAGGGTCAGTTCGGTGGCGCCGTCTGCCGGCGGGGTGACGTCGTAGACGGCAGGTTCGCTGGAGGTATAATACCCCTGCGTATGGATGGTGTACAGTTCCTTGCCGGTGTTGTCGCTGATCAGAAGCAAACCGGGGAACAATCCCGCAGTGCTGCCGGTCACGGTGGCGTTGTCCGGTTCCAGCATGGCCGGGTCATCCCCGCAGTCCACCACCATCACGCCGCCCACCGGGCCGAAGGCCAGACGCCGCAGGCGCAGGGGCGCGTCCAGAACCACCTTGCCTTCCAGGTCTGCGGTGTAGGTCTGCCCCATATCGTAGATGCCGGGTTGGGCACTCAGGCTCTGGTCCCGCACCTGGGCGGCGTCCAGGGTGAAGGTGAAGGACCAGCTTCCGTCCACGCCCAGGGCGTTGTAGCATTCGTCCAGATCAACGGTCAGGGTGTCGCCTTCCGGCAGGCCGGTGAGGCTGTAGTGCACCCAGACCTGCAGGGTGTTGTCGTCCACCCGGTAGAAGTCCTGCACCTGGTAGCTGGCCGAACAGACCGCCTGACCGTTGATGAGGGGCCCCTGGCCTGCATCGCCGCCAAAGGTGGGCATCCAGCCCAGCAGGGCGCTCAGGTCGCTCTGGCCGAAATAGTCGCTGCCCCCCGGACGGTCCAGCAGGTCGGGGATCAGGTTGTCCTTGCGGATGGTCAGGAACAGGTTCATGGCGGCGGTGTCCATGGAAACGCTTTCCAGCGTCATGGAAAGGCCGTTGCTTTCGGATGTCTGGCCGATGGTCACGGTGTGGTCGGCCATGGCCTCGGCGGCGGTGGAAAAGCTGCCGTGGGGGGCATCCAGGGCATTTTCCGCGGTGGCGGGGTCGGGGGCATTATTAAAAAAGTCGATTTCGCCGCGGCCCAGCTGCAGCAGGGCGGGGCCCACCGCTGCCACCCCCAGGGACAGGGCGCACACAGCGGCCACGGCCGCCGCCAGGACGCCTGCTTTGCGCAGGGGACGGCGGGGAGCCTTGTACACCGCCGGGGCGGTATCGGGCTCCTCCTCGGTCTGCAGGGGGTCCAGGCCGGCCTTCTCGCAGGCCATGGCCAGGATGCGGTCGCGCTGGTCGGCGCGCAGGGGTGCCTGCCCCACCGGCATCTCGCTCAGGCGGGCGGCCACGGAATCAGGATGTTCAGATTTACGCATGGCGGGTTTCCTCCGTTTCGCTTTCGGTGAATCTCCGGCGCAGCTTGGCGCGCCCGCGGGATAAGCGCACGTTGACGTTGTGTTCGGTCATATGCAGCACCCGGGCGATCTCCCGGGCCGGTTCCAGCAGGTAGTACCGCCGCAGAAAGATGGTGCGGTCCGGTTCCTCCAGTTCCAGCACCAGAGCCTGGATGCGCTCCTCGGCCTCGGTGGGCTGGGGTGTCAGCAGCCAGTCCCCGGCGATGGCTTCGTCCAGGGGGACCGTGCCCTTGCGGCGCAAGGCACGCCAGCGGGTGATGGCGGTGTTGCGGGCGGTGACGCACAGCCAGCCTTTCAGGCTACCGGCTTCCCTTTGCAGGTCCGGCGCATGGCGCCAGACCGCCACCAGCACGTCGGCCACACATTCCTCGGCGTCCTGGGCGGCGTCCGGCAGCACCCGCCGCACGATGCCGTGGATCATGGCGCCGTAGTTGTCCAGCACGGCGGCCAGCCCGGTCTGAGGGTCACGGCAGAGCAGCGCCAGCAGCTCTTGGTCATTGACAGTGTGCAAGTTGGTTTCCTCCTTTGTTGGGCCCTTCATCCATCCAGACGCCCGACCGGGGCGAAAAGTCACGCGTAAATCAAAAAAATCCCCGCCCTTTTTGCAAAGGACGGGGAAATCAACGAAAAACTCAGTAGCTGAGAATGTCCTTGACGGTGCCGGACATGGAGAACAGCTTGGCCGAGATATGGTCCAGATAGACGATACCCAGCTTCAGGCCGCTCTCGTCGTTGTAGATGTCCTCCAGCTGCGGGGCGGTCTTGAAGGCCGCCTCCTGGGCTTCGGGGCTGTTGTCAAAGTTGGCGGTGCCCTGGATCCGCATCCACTCGCCGCGGTCATTGGCGGCACAGATTTCCAGATTGGTGTTGTCCAGCAACTGTTTGTAGGCAGCCTTGTGCTTGCCGATGGCCAGACACAGGTGGTCCTTGTACCACATGGCAAAGCCCATGGGCCGCACCCGCGGCAGATATCCGTCCACCGTGGCCAGGTAGAAGGTAGGGTTGTCTTTCAGGAATTTCATGATCTCTTCGCTGGGCTGCATAACGGTCCCTCCCCGTTTATATGTGATGAAAAAGGTTGAACCGGTGTTGCCGAAAGGCCGCAAAGCGGTGGTTCAGCAGCCGGACGGAAGCGTCTTGATGGCCGCCAGAATCCGGTCGGCGGCTTCCTTGGTGCGGTCGGCGTCGCCGAAAGCGGTCAGGCGGAAATATCCTTCGCCGCAGGCGCCGAAGCCCTCGCCGGGGGTACCCACCACACCGGCGGTCTCCAGCAGCCAGTCAAAGAACTGCCAGCTGCCCATGTTGCCGGGGCACTTCAGCCAGATGTAGGGGCTGTTCTTGCCGCCGCAGTACCACACACCGGCCTTGTCCAGCGCTGCGCCGATGACGGCGGCGTTGCGGCGGTAGTAGTCCAGGTTCTCCTGGATCTCCTTCATGCCTTCCTCGGTGAAGACGGCGGCCGCCGCCCGCTGCACGATGTAGGCAACGCCGTTGAACTTGGTGGTCTGGCGGCGCAGCCACATCTTGTTCAGGCTCATGCCTTCCCGTTCCAGGGCCTGGGGCACCACGGTGTAGCCGCAGCGGGTGCCGGTGAAGCCGGCGATCTTGGAGAAGCTGCACACCTCGATGGCGCACTCCTTGGCGCCCTCCACCTCAAAGATGCTGCGGGCCAGACCGGGCTCGCTGACAAAGCACTCGTAGGCGGCGTCAAACAGGATGACGGCGTTGTTGGCCTTGGCCCAGTCCACCCAGACCTTCAGCTGGTCCACGGTGTAGGTGGCGCCGGTGGGGTTGTTGGGGCTGCACAGGTAGACGATGTCCCCCTTCAGGGAATCGCTGGGCATGGGCAGGAAGCCGTTGTCCGCGTTGGCGGGCATGTAGGCGATGCGGCGGCCGGCCATGACGTTGTCGTCCACATAGACGGGGTAGACGGGGTCGGGCACCAGCACGGTGTTGTCCACGTCAAACAGGTCCAGCAGGTTGCCCAGGTCGCTCTTGGCGCCGTCGGAGATGAAGATCTCGGCGGTGTCCAGCGCCACGCCGCGGCCGGCGTAGTATTTCTGGATGGCTTCCCGCAGGAAGGGATATCCCTGCTCGCTGGGAATGTAGCCGTGGAAGGTCTCCTTGTGTCCCTGTTCCTCGCTGGCCTCGTGCAGGGCCTTGACCACGCTCTTGGCCAGAGGCAGGGTCACATCGCCGATGCCCAGCCGGATGATGTCCTTGTCGGGATGAGCGGCCTGGTAGTCCGCCACCTTGTGGGCGATGGTGCTGAACAGGTAGCTCTCTTCCAGCTCTGCGTAATGCTTGTTGACTTTCATATGATTTCCCCCCTGAAAAATGGAACTAAGAAATGAATTTATTTTAACACAAAACCCCGGATGGTGCAATGCGCTTTACACAAGAACGTCCTTGATCAGGATGGACAGCCCGCCCCCGGCGCTGTGGATGAACTCCACCGCCTCGTCGCTGTTGCACAGCTCGGCAGGGATCTTGATCTCGATGCCCCGCTCGGTCTTGAAGCTGCGGCTTTCCAGCCGCTTCATCCGGGCAGGGGAGACGGTCACCCGGTCGGTGGGGGTCACCCCGGTCTCGGCCAGGGCCTCGTCAAAGGCGGGGGCGGCCAGGGGATACTGCTCCTCAATGCGGGCACGCACGTCCTCCACCGCAATGGTATTCTCCACCGCCTGGTTGCGCACCATCAGCTCCACCGCCGTCTCGGTGCCGCCGTCAAAGGGAGGCACGTCCTCCAGCTCGGCGGCTTCGGGGTAGGCGGCCTGCACGGCGGCCACAGCGGTCTCACACACGGCCTTCAGCTTTTCTTTTTCCGGCAAAGCCTGGGTGCAGCTGAACACCCGGGTGGACAGGTAAAAGTCCTTCTTGTCGTCCATGGTGTACCGCTTTTCGATCAGCCGGATGGTCAGGTTGGCCCGGTCGATGAGGGCGGCCTCGTCGGCCTTGGGGTTACCCGGCAGAATGGTCCGCTGGGGGGCGATGGTGCTGCACTGGCCGTTGCCCATGACGTTGGTCACATGGGTGTAGCCGGGGCGGTAGTTCAGCTTGAGCACCCCGTAATAGGGCACCCCCTGCACGCTGAAATCCACAATGGCCAGATCGCCGGAAGGAATGTCCGGGTACTGGAGCATCTGGTCAAAAACCACCCCCGCAATGCGGCGGGACAGATCGATGAAATCCTGGTTCTGCTGCATCTCCTGCAAAAAGGCGGAATCGGGCAGGAACCGGCAGTTTTTGCCGTCGTCGCTGGCAAAGGCCTTTTCCAGGCAGAGGGTGAAGTATTCGTACAGGTTGGCGTCCATGTCCATGGGGCGGTCGGACAGCACCGGTTCGGATGCTCCCGCGTCCAGCAGATGGAAGATGACCTGGTTCAGTTTGATGTCCATGCAAAGGGTTCCTTTCATTTGATGTCTTGCCCCAGTATACCACATTTTGGCGCCCTTGGACAGAGGATAAGATTCCCGGCGGGGGAGATACTGAAGGGTGAAAGGATGTGACCGCCCCATGATTTTTTCTTTCTGCGGCCCTGTGACCGTCTGCCATGCCACCGACCTGCGGGGGGCACAGCCGGACCCCCATGCCCCCGCCCCGCCCCACACCCCGCGGTATGACGAGTACCTGCGCCGGACCCTGCCCTGCCGCCAGAAGGCGGCCAAAGCCTTCCTGGACGGCAGCAGCCCCGGGGTGATGCAGAGCTATGCCCCCGGCGCCCGTCCCGGGGAGGACGGCTGGGTGGAGGACGACGACACCGTGCGCCGGCTGATGAAGTGGCGGGAGGAAGCCATCTATTGACCGCCGCACCCGCAAAAAAACAGGCCCTGCCTTTTCGGCAGGGCCTGTTTTGGGTTTGTCACGGCATCTGGAAGCCCGGTTCCCCGGGCAGGATCAGATGGTTGTTTTCCAGCAGACGGCGGAATTCCTCCTCCGGCATCTCAAAGGTCACATCCCGGACCATGGAAGTCTCATGGAGGAGTACCTGCCAGGGGGCGCCATCGGGCTGCTGCAGGAACAGCAGTCCCACCACTTCCCCCAGGTCCTTCACCGCCGGATCTTCCAGCAGGGAGGGGGCGGGCACCACAAAGTAGTGATCCACCATCCGCCCGTCCGCAAAGTCATGCTCGATGGCGGCGGGCCATTCCTCCTCCGTCTGGGTGTTTTTGTACTGTATGCGCAGGGAAAGAAAGTCGGCTGCGGAAAGCTGACTGGGCATGGAACCCGCCTCCTTTGGAAAAAAGATAGGATCAGACGCGTAGGCTGGCGCCCTCGCCGGTGCCGGTGCCGTCGTCGAACTCGTAGGTGTTTCCGGGCAGCAGGGCGTTGAGCAGGATGCCGGCGATGGCGGCGATGGCCAGACCGGACAGGTTGATGGACACACCGGCCACCATGAAGGTCAGACCGCCCACCGAGTTGAAGCCCAGGGCGCAGACCAGGATGACAGCGGCGATGATCAGGTTGCGGGAGTTGGTGAAGTCCACCTGGTTTTCCACCACGTTGCGCACGCCGATGGCGGAGATCATGCCGTACAGCACGAAGCTGATGCCGCCGATGATGCCGGCGGGGATGGAGTTGATGATGGCGTCAAACTTGGGGCTGAAGCTGAGCACGATGGCAAATACGGCGGCAATGCGGATGACCAGGGGATCGTAGATCTTGGTCAGGGCCAGCACGCCGGTGTTTTCACCGTAGGTGGTGTTGGCGGGGCCGCCCAGCAGGCCGGCCATGCTGGTGGCCAGACCGTCACCCAGCAGGGTGCGGTTCAGGCCGGGGTCACGGATGAAGTTCTTGCCGGCGGTGGCGCTGATGGAAGCGATGTCGCCGATGTGCTCCATCATGGTGGCCAGGGCGATGGGCACGATGGTCAGCACGGCGCTGATGAATTCGGGGCTGCCGTCAATGGCGAACAGACCCATGGACTGGGGATGCACCGGAATGCCGAACCAGGCGGCGTCGGCCACGCTGGAAAAGTCCACCGCGCCGGTGACCAGGGCCACCACATAGGACACGATGACACCCAGCAGGATGGGCAGGATCTTGACCATGCCCTTGCCCCAGATGTTGCAGACGATGACGGTGCCCAGGGCCACAAAGGCCAGCAGCCAGTTGGTCTCGCAGTTGGTGATGGCAGAAGGCGCCAGGATCAGGCCGATGGCAATGATGATGGGGCCGGTGACCACGGGCGGGAAGAGCTTCATGATGCGGCGGATGCCGAACACCGAGATCAGCAGGCTGAACAGCACATATACCAGACCGCTTAGGGCCACACCGGCGCAGGCATAGGGCAGCATTTCGGTGTTGGGGATGATCTGCTGGCCGTTTTCATCCAGCAGCATGGGGGCCACGATGGCAAAGCCGCCCAGATAGGCGAAGGAGGACCCCAGGAAGGCGGGGACCTTGCCGCCGGTGATCAGGTGGAACAGCAGCGTGCCCAGACCGGCACACAGCAGGGTGGTGGAAACGCTCAGGCCGGTGATCAGGGGCACCAGGACCGTTGCGCCGAACATGGCAAACATATGCTGGATACCCAGCACCAGAACCCGGAGCTTGCCCAGGGTCATGGCGTCGTAGATGCCCTGGGAATAATCGGGCTTCTGCGGCGTCTGTTTCTTTTCTTCACTCATGGAACAAACATCCTCCTCAATTTACACATGGCCCCGCAACGGCTGCGGGCATTCTCCACTTCATCATAGCAGAAACCGCCTGCCCTTGCAAGTCTGCCCTTGCCCCCGCGCCCCGGTTGTGCTAGGATAGAGCAGGATCATGCCAATCAAAGAAGGGCTTTATTATGGAAAATCTTGTCTTCAGCATCAACGCCACCCTGCCGGTGTTCCTGGTCATGGCCATCGGCTGGGGGCTGCGCCGCCTGGGGTTTCTGCCCCCGGCCTTCTGTACCGCCGCCGACAAACTGGTGTTCAAGGTCACCCTGCCCGTCATGCTCCTCTGTGATATGGCTTCAGTGGACCTGGTCCATGATTTCGACGGCAAATATGTGGCCTTCTGCTTCGGCGTCACCATCCTGTCCATCCTGGTCATCTGGGCTCTGGCCCACCGCTTTCTGCGGGACAAATCCCTGGTAGGGGAGTTCGTCCAGGCCTGCTACCGCAGCAGCGCGGCCATCCTGGGGGTGGCCTTCATCCAGAACATCTACGGCAATGCCGGTTCCGCCCCGCTGATGATCCTGGGCAGCGTGCCCCTGTTCAACATCTTCGCGGTGACCATCCTCACGGTGGAAAATCCCACCCGCCAGGGGACCCTGCGCCCGGGGGCGGTGCTCAAAGGGGTGGTGACCAACCCCATCCTCATCGGCATTGCGGCGGGGGCTGTGCTCAGCCTGCTGCCCTTTGAACTGCCCACCCTGGTCAGCAAGACCTTTGACAGTCTGGCCTCCCTCACCAGCCCCCTGGCCCTTTTGTCCATCGGTGCTTCTTTTGAAGGAGCCCGGGCGGTGCGCAAGATCGTTCCCACCCTCCTTGCCTCGGTGTGCAAGGTGGGCATCCTGTGCGCTGTCTTCCTGCCTTTGGCGGTGCGGCTGGGCTTCCGGGACGAACAGCTCATCGCCCTGCTCATCATGCTGGGCAGCCCCACCACCCCCACCAGCTACATCATGGCCAAAAACATGGGCCACGAAGGGGTGCTCAGCGCTAGCGTCACGGTGGTCACCACCCTGCTGTCCGCCCTGACCCTCACCTTGTGGATCTTCCTGCTGCGCAGCGGCGGGTATATCGCCTGACCCTTTCTTGAATTAAAAAAGAAAAAAGCCGCCCCGGCCGGGGCGGCTTTTTTGTGTACAAAGGTTACCGTTCGTCCAGGGGGACGTACTCCTGGGCATGGCCCACATACTTGTAGGCGGGGCGGATGATGCGGTTGGCAAACTCCACTTCCTCCACCCGGTGGGCACACCAGCCCGGGACACGGGCAATGGCGAACAGGGGGGTGAACAGGTCGTTGCTGATGCCCAGCATGCGGTAGATCAGCCCGCTGAACAGGTCCACGTTGGCACACACCCGCTTGCCGCTGGGGTGTTCCTCCGCAAAGATCTCGGGGGCCAGCCGTTCAATGCTGCACAGCATCTCGTACTCCTCATCAAAGCCCTTGGCGTAGGCCAGACGGCGGGCGTGGGTCTTGAGGATCTGGGCGCGGGGATCGCTGAGGGTGTACACCGCGTGGCCCATGCCGTAGATCAGGCCGCTGCCGTCCCCGGCTTCCTTGCGCATGATCTTGCGCAGGAATTCCCGCACTTCGCCGTCGTCCCTGGGGTTCTCCACGTTTTCCAGAATGTAGTCCAGCTGCTGCATGACCTTCAGGTTGGCGCCGCCGTGCTTGGGGCCCTTCAGGGCGCCGATGGCCGCCGAGATGGCTGCGTAGGTGTCGGTGCCGGAGCTGGACAGCACGCGGCAGGTGAAGGTGGAGCAGTTGCCGCCGCCGTGGTCGGCGTGGACCAGCAGGCACAGGTCCAGCAGGCGGGCTTCCTCGTGGGTGAACTTCTGGTCCGCCCGGTAGGTGGACAGGATATGTTCCGCCGTGCTCTGGCCCGGGGTGGGCAGGTGGAAATACATGCTGCTGCGGTCATACACCCGGCGCTTGATCTGGTAGGCGTTGACCATCATGGTGGGCATCTCGGCGATCAGGTTGATGCTCTGGCGCAGGATGTTGGGCAAAGAGGTGTCCTCGGCGTGTTCGTCATAGCTGTACATGGCCAGCACGCTGCGGGCGATCTTGTTCATGATGTTGGGGGAGGGGGAGTTGAGGATCATGTCGTCCGCAAAGCCCCGGGGCAGTTCCCGGTGGGTCTCCAGCAGTTTGCGGAACCGGGCAAACTGCTCGGGGGTGGGCAGACTGCCGAACAGCAGCAGCCACACCGCTTCCTCAAACATGAACCGGTCGTGGGCGTCGGCCTCGGCCACCAGGGTATCGATGTCGATGCCGCGGTAGATCAGCCGCCCGGGAATGGGTTTGACCGTGCCGTCGGGCTGCTTGTCGTAGCCCACAACGTTGGACACGTTGGTGATGCCGGCCAGTACGCCGGTGCCGTCCGGGTTGCGCAATCCGCGCTTGACGCCAAGGCGGTCCGCCTCGCGGGGGTCAAGGTGGGCGTTGTGGGCCAGATATTCGCCGCACAACAGCTGGATGTCCTCCGGCTCCAGGGCCGGTACGTCGGGATAGTACATCGTCTCACGCCTCCTCTATACGGGCATGCACGAGGCATGCCGGGTGGAGCGCTTTACCTCTCAAAAGCGCCGATAAATATAATTTTATAGGATAACCGGCCTGTCGTCAAGTCTTTTTCTTAAATTAAGAAATCGAACGCCGAAAGCGGACTTTATTTTGTTAAGTTGACATCCCGCTTTAGCCGGCCAAACATTAAAAAGATTCGTTGACAAGGGCCGGCAAAATGGGTATACTCAAAGAACAGGCTTATAAAATAAATGACCCTGCGGCGCCATTTGCCGCCGGTTCCCACCTGAAAATACACAAAACTGCGGCCCCGGCGCCCCCTCGCGCCCCGCCGCGGAACTATGAAACGGAGGTACGCATGAAACTGCATCAGAACGGCGTGTATCTGGTCAACGGCAAACTGACCGATACCGCTCCCGCCGGCATCACCAAGGAGAAGGCCGCCGAAGGCACCATCGCCTACGGCATCCTGAAAGCCCACAACACCGCGCCGGACATGAATGACCTGCGCCTGAAGTTCGACTCCATGACCAGCCACGACATCACCTATGTGGGCATCATCCAGACGGCCCGGGCGTCCGGCATGGAGAAGTTCCCCCTGCCTTATGTGCTGACCAACTGCCACAACAGCCTGTGCGCCGTGGGCGGCACCATCAATGAGGACGACCACCAGTTCGCCCTGTCCGCCGCCCACAAGTACGGCGGCATCTATGTGCCTCCCTGCATGGCGGTCATCCACAGCTATAACCGGGAGATGATGGCCGGCTGCGGCAAGATGATCCTGGGCTCCGACTCCCACACCCGCTACGGCGCCCTGGGCACCATGGCGGTGGGGGAAGGCGGCGGCGAGCTGGCCAAGCAGCTGGTGGGCCGCACCTATGATATGGCCCGCCCCGGCGTGGTGGCCGTTTACCTCACCGGCAAGCTGAACCCCGGCGTGGGCCCCCACGACGTGGCCCTGGCCCTGGTGGGCGCCACCTATGCCAACGGGTATGTGAAGAACAAGGTCATGGAATTTGTGGGCCCCGGCGTGGCGGCTCTCTCCGCCGACTGCCGCAACGCCATCGACTGCATGACCACCGAGACCACCTGCTGGTCCAGCATCTGGCAGACCGACTCGGTCACCGAGGAATACCTGGCCATCCGGGGCCGCGCCGACGATTACCGTCAGCTGTCCCCGGCGGATGTGGCCTATTACGACGGCTGCATCGAGCTGGACCTGTCCACCATCGAGTGCATGATCGCCCTGCCCATGCATCCCAGCTACGCCTATCCCATCCGCGCCCTGAAAGAGGACCCATACACCATCCTGAAACAGGCCGAGGACCGTGCCAACGAGCAGCTGTCCGGCAAGGTCCATATGGACCTGGTGGGCAAGATCGGCAAGGACGGCCAGATCCATGTGGATCAGGGCATCGTGGCGGGCTGCAGCGGCGGCACCTACGAAAGCCTGTGCGCCGTGGCCGACATCCTGCGGGGCAAGAGCTGCGGCAACGGCCAGTTCAAGTTCAGCGCCTACCCGGACAGCATGCCCACCTACCTGGAGCTGGTCAAGAACGGCGCTGTGGCCGATATCGTCTCGGCGGGTGGCATCTTCCGGGAAAGCTTCTGCGGCCCCTGCTTCGGCGCCGGCGACACCCCCGCCAACGGGGAGTTCTCCATCCGTCACACCACCCGCAACTTCCCCAACCGGGAAGGCTCCAAGCCCGGGGAAGGCCAGATCTCCGGCGTGGCCCTCATGGATGCCCGCAGCATCGCGGCCACCGCAGCGGCCGGCGGCGTGCTGACTGCCGCCAGTGAGGTGGTCCACGATGACTTCGTGGCCCCGCCCTATCACTTCGACAAGGGCGTGTACGACAAGCGGGTGTACAACGGCTGGAACCATGCCGAGCCGGAACACGAACTGCGCTTCGGCCCCAATATCAAGGACTGGCCGGAACAGCCCGCCCTGTCCGACGACCTGCTGCTGCGCATCGTCAGCCACATCACCGACCCGGTCACCACCACCGATGAGCTGATCCCTTCCGGCGAGACCTCCTCCTTCCGCTCCAACCCCCTGCGGCTGGCGGAATTCACCCTCTCCCGCAAGGACCCGGCCTATGTGGGCCGCGCCAAGGCGGCGAAGGCGGACGACGACGCCCGCCGCGCCGGCAGCCTGCCCGCGGAGATCGCCGCCGTCTACGATGCCCTGAAGGCCGCCGGCTGCACGGTGGATGCGGCCAACACCAACATCGGTTCCGCCATCTTTGCCAACAAGCCCGGTGACGGCTCTGCCCGGGAGCAGGCTGCCAGCTGCCAGCGGGTGCTGGGCGGCGCAGCCAACTTTGCCCTGGAATATGCCACCAAACGGTACCGCTCCAACTGCATCAACTGGGGCATGCTGCCCTTCCTGACCACCGACCCGGACGCCTTGCCCCTGGACGGCTACGTCTTCCTGCCCGGTGTGCGGGCAGCCCTGCTGAATAAGGACGACACCATCCCCGGCTATGCGGTGCTGCCTTCCGGTGAGGTCAAGGCCATCACCCTGCGCCTGGGCGTCCTCACCGACGCTGAACGCCAGATCCTGGCCGACGGCTGCCTCATCAACTACTACAAGCACAACTGATTCCCATATAAAAAGGCCCCGGCGCACTGCGCCGGGGCCTTTTTATCGTGTCTGCGCGATTATCGGACGGAAAATGCCCACAGGTTGCGGATCTGGGGTTCCAGCTCATCGTAGGTCCAAAGGCGGCCGCTGTTCTGGGGGCTGTTGGGGTCGTTGACCCGGATGCCGCCCTCCTCCATTCCGGCCAGCAGGATGAAATGCCCGGTGGTGGTGAAATCCCCCGGCCGTACGCTGCAGATGATGGGGTGCCCTTCCGACAGGGCTCCGGTGACGGAACTTTCGCTCAGGGGCAGCTCCTCGCTCACCAGGCCCCAGGCTTCGCAGCCGGTGCGCATCAGCTCCCAGCTGGTCACCCCGTCCACCCAGTATCCGTCCCGCTGGGCCCGGGCGGCCACGGCGGCGGGGGTGATGGTATCGTCCCCGGTCAGTCCGGCCGCCGCCATGGACAGACAGGTGGGCCCGCAGCCGGTCACGGCCAGCAGGTCGTCTCCGTACCGGGTATAGCCCCAGCGGGCGTCCCACTGAAGCAGCAGGGGAAAGCTCCCCGCCTCCACCGTCCCGATACTGTCGGCGGGGGCGTCGTCCTTGTGTTCGGGGTAGCCCTCCACAAAAGCCAGGGCGTCCGGGTGACGTTCCAGCAGCTCCCGCAGGCTCTGGGGCCAGGTGCCGCCGGTGTCGGCCAGAATGGCCTGCCGGCGGGTCTCCTCGTCCCCGGTCATGGTGGCGGCAGGGGCAGGGGAACGTTCCATGGCTACATCAACCGGCTCTACGGACCGGACCCGCCCGGGCAGCCCCGCGGCCCACACGGTGCCCAGAATGGCCAGCAGACAGCAGAACAGAATCCGTCCGGCTCTTCGCCGCCTTGCCCGGATACGGGCGGCGCGGCGGCGGGAATATGGCAGGGAAGATTTGCGGGTCATGACAGGGAACCTCCCGGAACAGAATCGGCGGCCGGCTGCCGCCCTTTTCTACTGTACCACCCTTTCCATGGCAAGATATGCCGGACCCCTGCCCGAAGTATGGGAACTTCCTTGCGCAATTCTTGCAAATTTCTGTCGGCCGGCAGCAAAACCGCACAAAAAGGCGCATCTGTCCCCAAAACGGGCAGATGCGCCAAAAATGCGGAAAATGATTCGTCTATGTAACCGGATGCCTCAGTCTTCCAGCCACTTGTGCAAAGCGGGCAGGGCGGCCAGGGCGTCGGTGCGGCCCAGCTCATACTGGGCGTTGATGCGGTCCATGTCCCGTTCCATCCGCCCCACTTTCAGGGCTTTGCTGGGCCGGATGAGGAAGGCCTCGCCGGTTCCGGCGGCCTGCTCCACCTCGCACACCTGGGCGTTGTACACCCGGGCGCGGTCGGCCATGGCCTGCACAAAGCGGGGATAGCGGCGGTACATGACCTGGAAGGGCAGCATGTTGGCGGACTGCTTGAGATACCCGGCGGGCTGGGTCAGCACCACCAGACGGCGCTTACAGCCCAGTTCCCCGGCAGCCCGGTAGGGGATGCTGTCGGCCACGCCGCCGTCCAGATACAGCTGGCCGTGATACGCCACCGGCCGGGAGCACAAAGGCATGGAGGCCCCGCCCCGCAGCAGGTTCATCTTGTCGTCCAGACGCAGATTGTCGCACAGGATGTGCTCCGCCTTGCCGGTGTTCAGGTTGGTCACGGTGGTGTAGAAATCCACGGGGGAGGCCTCAAAGGCTTCCTCGTCAAAGGGATCCAGCCAGGAAGGGATGTCCTCGTAGCAGAACTTGCGGCCCACCACCTCCCCGGTGGTCAGCAGGGAATAGAACCCCATGAAATGCCGGTCATTGCGGTATTTGCGGTAATAGCGGATGCTGCGCCCTGCCTGACCGGACACATAATTGCAGCCGTGGATGCACCCGGCAGAGGTGCCGATGACCATATCGGCCTTGAGGCCGTTTTCCATCAGCACATCCAGCACGCCGGCGGTGTAGATGCCCCGCACCGCACCCCCTTCCAGCACAAGACCGAGTTCGTATTTGACTTCCTTCATTGTTGCTGCGCCTCCCCGGGCAAAAGCTCTTGAAAATTTTCTTCGGTGTACACGGCAATCCCGGCCGCCTTCAGCACCTGGGCGGCCACGCCGTCCCCGGGCACCTTCCGGTGGGAAAAACTGCCGTCGTAGATGGTACCACAGCCGCAGCTGGGACTGTTGGCCTTGAGGATAGCCGCCCTGCATCCGTTCAGTTCGGCCATGGCCAGGGCCTCTTCGGCGCCTTTCCGGTACTGGGCGGTCACGTCGGTGCCTGCTTGGGTCACCACCCGGTCACCCTGCCGTTCGGCCGGGGGGCGGGGGGTGGGCAGGCCGCCGTAAATTTCCGGACAGACGGGCACGGCGGTGTGCCCGCCGGCGCGCAGGGCGTCCAGCAGGGCAGAACAGCGGTTGTTTCCGCCGGAATATTTGCAGCATGCGCCCAAAAGACAGGCACTGACCAGAATGTTCATAAAATCTCTCTTTCTGTACAGGTCGGGCTGTGGTATGATAAACATGTATGGTATTATAGCATAAAATGGATGGAATAATCAAAGCATACGGTGCATAACAATGCGCCTTCCTAAGGAGGAACTGATGAAAAACTGGCTTGACCGTGTCCCTTCCACCACCCGGGACTGGCTGCATCTGATCACGGCCGCTGCGCTGATCTGGCTGGTGGTGAACGCCCTGCCCAACGCGGCCGGGGGCGTCATGGCGTTTTTGGGCGCGCTTTCTCCCTTTGCGGGGGGCATCGTGCTGGCCTATGTGCTGGATATCCCCACCCGCTTTTATGCCGAAAAGCTCTGCCGGGGCAAGCGTGGTCCGGCCATTGTGCTGGCCTACCTGTCCTTCCTGGCGGTGGTGGCGGCGTTGGTGGGGCTGGTGGTGCCCCAGCTGTTCCAGAGCATCGCCACCTTTGCCAACGCCCTTCCCGGCTACCTGGAAAACGCCACCGTGACTCTGGAAGGTCTGATGGCGGACGTGAATGTGGATGCCTCCATCACCCAGAAACTCACCGAATTTGTGGAAAACTCCGGTGACACCATCCAGGAATTCATCAAGAACAGCATGCCCGCTGTGGCCGGTGCCGCCGGTCAGGCGGCGGGCCAGGTGCTGAACTTTGTGGTGGCTCTGGCGGCCAGCATCTATCTGCTGGCGGAAAAGGAGCCCCTGCTCCGGGCCTGTCGGGCCCTGCTGCGGGCGCTGTTCCCGCCCCGGGCGGCGGCCAGCGTGCTGTCGGTGTTCCAGCTGGCCAACCGCACCTTCAGCAGTTACATCGGCGGCCAGCTGCTGGACGCCCTGCTGGTGGGATGTGAGACCTTTGTGGCCATGCTCATCCTGCGCCTGAACTATGCCCCCATGATCGCGGTGCTGGTGGCGGTGACCAACATCATCCCCATTGCCGGCCCGTACATCGGCGCGGTGCCCAGTGCACTGCTGCTTCTGCTCAGCGGTGAGCCGCTGCAGGCGGTCATCTTCTGCATCCTGATCCTGGTCATCCAGCAGATCGACGGCAACTTCATCGCGCCCCGCATCCTGGGCGGTGCCACCGGCATTTCCGGTCTGTGGGTGCTGGTCGCCATCATTGTGGGCGGCGGCATGTTCGGCATTGCGGGTATGGTCATCGGCGTGCCGGTCATGGCTGTGTTCGCCGCCCTGCTCAAGCAGGCGGTGGGCGCGGGCCTGACCGCCCGGGGCCTGGACCCGGAGACCGGCGGCGAGACCCCGCTGCCGGATCACGATCCGGACTGATTTTTCCTTGCATTTTTCCTACGGCGGGAGGAACCCCGCCGCCTGACTGGTACAGACAGGAGCGCATACCCCATGAATACGAAACATTGGCTGGATCAGAAACCGCAGACCATCCGGGACTGGCTGGGAATGGCCTTGTTGTGCGGCGCTTTTTATGCCGTGATCCTGCACCTTCAGCCGTTGCTGAAAGGTCTGGGAACGGCTTTTCATCTGCTTTCTCCCTTTGCGGGGGCCATTGTGCTGGCCTATGTGCTGGATACGCTGGTAAGGCCCATCCACAGCATTTTCCTGGGCGGCCGGCCCCGGCTGCGCTGGGTGGCCATTCTGGCAGCTTATGTGCTGGCGGCGCTGGCCGTCATGCTGCTGGCCTGGCAGATCCTGCCCAAGGTGGGGGCCAGTATCACCACTCTGTTCAAGAATTTCCCCGGGTATGTGGAAAATACCCAGAAAGCCCTGCTCCTGGTGCAGCAGCAGTACCCGGTGGACCTCAAACCGCTGATTGATCTGCTGGATGATTACGAGCGCATGATGGCCAACGCCTATGACCTGCTCAAGGATATGACCCCCCAGCTGGCCGGATACCTGGGCAACGTGGCCACCTACGCGCTGCATTTTGTGATCGTGGTGGCGGGCAGTGTGTACATGCTGGCCGACAAGACCCATCTGCTGCGCCAGATGCGGATGATCGTGCGGGCGGTGCTGCCCAAAAAGCAGGCGGATGACCTGTTGTCCATCTGCAGTTATGCCAACCGCAATTTCTCGGAGTTCTTCTTCGGCAAGATCTTTGATGCGGTCATTATCGGTGTGCTGCTGTTTGCGGCCATGAGCCTGCTGGGACTGAGTTTTGCCCCCCTCATCAGTGTGCTGGTGGGCTTCTGTGCCCTGATCCCCATGTTCGGTGCCTATATCGGCGCCATTCCCGGATTGCTGATCCTGCTTTTTGTGGATCCCTGGCAGGCGCTGGTCCTGCTGGTTCTGCTCATCATCCTGCAACAGCTGGACAGCCGTCTCATTGCGCCCCGGGTGCTGGGCCGCTCGGTGGAGGTGTCGGCCTTCTGGGTGCTGTTCGCGGTGGTCGTGGGCGGTTCTCTGCTGGGGCCTGTGGGCATGGTGCTGGGGGTACCGGCCTTTGTCACCCTGTACGGTCTGCTGCGCGGGCTCATCTACTGGGTGCTGGACCGCCGGGGCGTGACCGCCCGGGACCTGGACAGCACGCCGCCGGAAGAAACGGCAGAAGAAGAAAAAGAGACTGCCACCGTATAACAAAATCAAAACGGCCGTTCCCGTGTTGCCGGGAACGGCCGCTTTCTTTTTAACAAAAATCCCCGCTTTTGTGGAAAAGCGGGGAAGGAAAATCTTATTTCAGGAACCCGTTGACGATTTGCTCCTCGGCTTCCTGCTCGGTCAGGCCCAGGGTCATCAGCTTGGTCAGCTGTTCGCCCGCGATCTTGCCGATGGCAGCCTCATGGATCAGGCTGGCATCGATGTTGTTGGCAATCAGGCCCGGGGTGGCAATGACCTGGGCGTGGTCCATGATGATGGCGTCACATTCGCTGTGACCGGCGCAGGCGGCGTTGCCGTTGATGTAGCTCTTGAACTCCTGCACGCTGTGATCCTTGGCCACGCTGCGGGAGATCACGTTGGCGGAGCAGCCTTCGCCGTTCAGGTCCACCACAAAGTCGGTGACGGCATGCTGGTCGCCCACCGTCATGATCTTCTCCCGGATGACCAGGGAAGCACCTTCGGCCAGATCGCCGGAGGTCTTGCGGATGGTATCGTCAATGCCGGCGATCTGGGTGGTCTCCATCTCCATGGAAGCGCCTTCCTCCAGGTGAACGATGGTGGTGGGGTTCATAATCTGCTTGCCCCGGCCGTCGCCCTCGCCGTAATGCTTCTCCACATAGCGCAGCTTGGCGTTCTTGCCCAGGAAGAAGGTGTGAATGCCGTCGTGCTGGGCGTTGCCGCCGCCGCAGTTGTGGATGCCGCATCCGGCAATGATGGTCACATCGGCGCCTTCGCCGATGTGGAAGTCGTTGTACACCAGGTCGGTCAGGCCGGTCTGGCTGATGATGACCGGAATGTGCACGCTCTCGTTCTTGGTACCCGGCTTGATGAAGATGTCGATGCCCGGTTTGTCGGTCTTGGTGACAATGTCAATGTTGGCGGTGGTGTTCCGGCTTTCCAGCTGGCCGTTGGCGCGGATGTTGTAGGCGCCCACCGGCAGGGCATCCAGCTCTGCAATCTCATGCAGCAGGTTCTTTTCAATGGCGTCGATCATGGTTTACACCCCCTCGATCTTGCTGGTCAGGACATCGCAACCCGGGTTGGCGGCGTCAGCGCTGCCCAGCAGGGCGGGCAGCAGCTCGGCGCGGGAACCGGTGCGGGCCACCTGGCCGTCCTTGATGACCACAATGGTATCGGCAATGTTCAGAATGCGCTCCTGGTGGCTGATGATCAGGATGTTGCCCTTGGTCTGCTCGTACATCTTCTCAAACACCCGGATCAGGTTCTGGAAGCTCCACAGGTCGATGCCCGCTTCCGGTTCGTCAAAGATGGACAGCTTGGTGCCCCGGGCCAGCACCATGGCGATCTCGATGCGCTTGAGCTCGCCGCCGGACAGGCTGGCGTTCACTTCACGGTCGATGTAATCCCGGGCGCACAGGCCCACCTCGCTCAGGTAGGAGCAGGCCTCGTTCACGCTGGTGTCCTTGCCGGCGGCCAGACTCAGCAGGTCCTTGACCCGCAGGCCCTTGAACCGCACCGGCTGCTGGAAAGCGTAGCTCACGCCCAGGTTGGCGCGCTCGGTGATGCTCATGTGGGTGATATCCACCCCGTCCAGCAGGATCTGGCCGGAAGTGGGCTGATAAATACCGGCAATGATCTTGGCCAGGGTGGACTTGCCGCCGCCGTTGGGGCCGGTGATGGCCACAAAGCGGTCGTTCACCGTCAGGCACACATCATGCAGAATCTCTTTGTTATCGTCGGTCTCGTAGCCGACGTGTTTCAGTTCAAGCATGGGTTTCCTCCGAATCAAAATAGGTTTGTTCCCATTGTTGGTAAGTTTTGTTACGGCTAATACTATACCATGCCGGCGGGGAAAGTACAAGTCATTTCCTTGCAAAATACTAGGAATTAAATACGGGCCATTTTTGTGCAACTCCACAAAGGGGCAGGGGATTTGTTCTTGACACAGGCGGATTCCGGTGCTACCATAGCAATTGAGAAAAGCGTTGAACGGGAAAAGTACCGCCCAACACGCACCGCACAGAGAGCCCGACAGATGCTGTGAGCCGGGACGATGCCGGGGCAGGGAAGAACACCCGCGAGCTGCAAACGGAACCCCCGTCACGGGGCAGTATGGGCGCCGCAGGCCGCGCGTTACAGCGGCAGCGTTTCAAAGGTGAACGTATACGGAAAGGGACCGTATGCTTTGGTCGGCATGCGGTAATTTAGGTGGCACCGCGGATCAAGACAGCGATTCGTCCTAAAGAAGTCGGGACGAATGGGCTGTCAATTTTTTTGCCATTCGTTCAAAGAAACGGCAAAAAGGAGTGCTGCCAAATGTGTTGTGTCATGGGCTATGCGGGGCATGATCTGACCCGCGAACAGTTTACCGCGTATCTGCTGCGTACCGCTTCCCGCGGACCGGACGACCACCGGGTACTGGAAACCGAATTCGGCTTCTTAGGCTTCGGGCGGCTGGCCATCATGGGCGTCACCCCCGAGGGCATGCAGCCCTTCGAGCGGGACGGCAGTCTGGTGGTGTGCAACGGCGAGCTGTACGGCTTCCGCCCGGTGCGGGCCCAGCTGCAGGCCGAAGGCTATACCTTCCAGTCGGATTCCGACTGCGAGATCATCCTGCCCCTGTATGAAAAATACGGCCTGGACATGTTCCGCCATCTGGATGCGGAGTTTGCCATGGTGCTGTACGACGCCCGCAAAAAGTGGATCATCGCGGCCCGGGACCCCATCGGCATCCGGCCTTTGTTCTACGGCTACAGTGACAGCGGCGCCATCGCCTTTGCCTCCGAGGCCAAGAACCTGGTGGGTCTGTGCAAGAAGATCTATCCCTTCCCCATCGGCAGCTACTACTGCAACGGCCGGTTCGTGCGGTACTGCGATATCGCCGACACCCCCGCCTACAACCGGGACGATATGCCCGCCATCCTCAAGAACATCCGGGAAAAGCTCATTGCCGGTGTGGAAAAGCGGCTGGACGCCGACACCCCCGTGGGCTTCCTGCTGTCCGGCGGCCTGGATTCCAGCCTGGTCTGCGCCATTGCGGCCAAAAAGCTGCGCAAACCCATCCGCACCTTTGCCATCGGCATGAGCGGCGACGCCATCGACCTGAAGTATGCCCGCCAGACCGCCGAGTATCTGGGCGCCGACCACACAGACGTCATCATCGACAAGGACACCGTCCTCAACTCCCTGGAGGAAGTGGTGGCCATGCTGGGCACCTGGGACATCACCACCATCCGGGCTTCGGTGGGCATGTACCTGGTCTGCAAGTATATCCACCAGCACACCGACATCCGGGTGCTGCTCACCGGCGAGATCAGCGATGAGCTCTTCGGCTACAAGTATACCGATTTCGCCCCCAGCGCCGCCGCCTTCCAGGCCGAAAGCCAGAAGCGGGTGCGGGAGCTGTATATGTACGACGTCCTCCGGGCGGACCGCTCCATCAGCGTGAACAGCCTGGAAGCCCGGGTGCCCTTCGGAGACCTGGATTTCGTCAAGTACGTCATGTCCATCGACCCGGCCCGCAAGCTGAACACCTACGGCAAGGGCAAGTACCTGCTGCGCAAGGCTTTTGAGGGCGACTGGCTGCCCGAGAACATCCTCTGGCGGGAAAAGGCCGCCTTCTCCGACGCGGTGGGCCACTCTATGGTGGACATCCTGAAGGAGTACGCCGAGGAAAAGTACACCGACCGGGAATTTGCCGAGCGCGCCGGCCGGTACACCTACTGCCGTCCCTTCACCAAGGAAAGCCTGCTCTACCGGGAACTGTTTGAGAAGTACTATCCCGGTCAGGCCGGCATGATCGTGGATTTCTGGATGCCCAACAAGGCATGGCCGGGATGCGATGTGGATGACCCCAGCGCCCGTGTGCTGAAGAACTACGGCGATTCCGGCAAATAATTTCTGTAAGGAGTTTCATTCATGACCATCCGCCCTGCCACACCCCGGGACCTGCCGGTCCTGCTGGACATCTTCACCGCCGCCAAGGCCTTTATGGTGCGCACCGGCAACCCCCACCAGTGGCGGGAAGGTTACCCCGGGGCGGCCCTGATGGAGGAAGAGATCGCCCGGGGCGTCTGCTATGTGGTGGAAGAAGCGGGGGAGATGGTGGGGACCTTTTGCGCCATCCCCGGGGCGGAACCCACCTATCAGGTGATCTATGACGGCGCGTGGCCCAACGACAATCCCTATCTCACCATCCACCGTCTGGCCTCCAACGGAAAGGCCGCGGGGGTGGCCCGGGCCTGCTTTGCCTTCTGTGCGGCCAAAGGCCTGCCCCTGCGGGCGGACACCCACGCCGACAACCATGTGATGCAGGACCTGCTGGCCAAAAACGGGTTTGTGCACTGCGGCCGCATCCTGCTGGCCAACGGCAGTCCCCGGCTTGCCTACTGCCGTCCGGCGCTGTAAAAAAACAAAGAAAAACCCGCCGCCCGTAAGCAGCTGCTTGCGGGCGGCGGGTTTGTTTTATCTCACAGGGCAGGCATCCGAAGAGATTACTTCTTCTTGCTGGCGGCCTTCATGCGCAGGTCGTGGTCCAGGATGCGCTTGCGGATGCGCAGGTTTTCGGGGGTGACTTCCAGCAGTTCGTCGGGAGCCAGGAATTCCAGGCAGGCTTCCAGGCTGAACTTGGAAACGGGCACCAGGCGCAGGGCATCATCGCTGCCGGAGGCGCGGGTGTTGGTCAGGTGCTTGGTCTTGCAGACGTTGACGGTGATGTCTTCACCGGTGGGGGTGTAGCCCACGACCTCGCCGGCGTAAACCTTTTCGCCGGGGGTGACCAGCAGGGTGCCGCGCTGCTGGGCGTTGAACAGCCCGTAGGTCACGGCGTCGCCGGTCTCAAAGCTGATGAGGGAGCCGGAGGACCGGGTGGCGATGTCGCCGCACCATTCTTCATAGCCGTCGAAGATGGTGTTCATGATGCCTTCACCGTGGGTGTCGGTGAGGAACTGGCTGCGGTAACCGAACAGGCCGCGGCTGGGCATGCGGAACTCCAGACGGGAACGGCTGTTCATCATCTGCATGTTCATCAGGATGGCCTTGCGGGCACCCAGAGCGGTCATGACGGCGCCCTGGTAGGTTTCGGGCACGTCGATGACGACCCGCTCCATGGGCTCCATGGTCTTGCCGTCTTCCTCATGGGTCAGAACGTGCGGGGGAGAAACCTGCAGTTCGTAGCCTTCCCGGCGCATGGTCTCGATGAGGATGGACAGGTGCATTTCGCCGCGGCCCATGACCCGGAAGGAGTCGGTGGTGGCGGAATCTTCCACCCGCAGAGCCACGTCCTTCAGCAGTTCGCGGTTCAGACGGTCGCGGATCTGGCGGGAGGTGACGTACTTGCCTTCCTTGCCCGCAAAGGGAGAGTCGTTGACGCTGAAGGTCATTTCCACGGTGGGGTCGTTGATCTTCACAAAGGGCAGGGGCTGCACCTTGCTGGGATCGCACAGGGTGTTGCCGATGGAGATGTCCGGCAGACCGGCAAAGGCCACGATATCGCCGGCCTCGGCCTGCTCGATGGGCTCACGGCCGTTGGCCTTGAAGTCGAACAGCTTGGTGATGCGGCCGGTCATATGCACGTCGGGGTTGTGCCAGTCGCACACCTGCACGCTCTGGCCCACCTTGATGACGCCGTTCTGCACACGGCCCACACCCATACGGCCCACAAACTCGTTGTAGTCCACGCTGGAAACCAGCATCTGCATGGGAGCGCCGGGGTCGCCTTCCGGCGGCGCCACATACTTCAGGATGGTGTCGAACAGGGGCTTCAGGTCCTTGCCCTCTTCCGGCTTGGTCCAGTCGTAGCTGGCGGTGCCGTTGCGGCCGGAGCAGAACACCATGGGGCTGTCCAGCTGTTCGTCGGTGGCGCCCAGGTCCATCAGCAGTTCCAGGATCTCGTCGATGACTTCCGCAATGCGGGCGTCGGGACGGTCGATCTTGTTGACGGCAATGACCAGGGACAGGTTCTGCTGCAGGGCCTTCTGCAGAACAAAGCGGGTCTGGGGCATGCAGCCTTCCGCCGCATCCACCAGCAGCAGAACGCCGTTGACCATCTTCAGAACGCGTTCCACCTCGCCGCCGAAGTCGGCGTGGCCCGGGGTGTCCACGATGTTGATCTTGACGCCTTCATATTCACAGGAGCAGTTCTTGGCCAGGATGGTGATGCCGCGCTCACGCTCGATATCGCCGGAGTCCATGACGCGCTCCGCCACCTGCTGGTTGGCACGGAAAGCGCCCGACTGCTTCAGCATCTGGTCGACCAGGGTGGTCTTGCCGTGGTCAACGTGGGCGATAATAGCAATGTTGCGAAGATTTTCCCGAATCATATACTTGTTATCCCTCTTTTTCGTCTTTCACAAATCCAGCAAGGGGCGGCAAAAGCCAACCTCCATGCACACACATTTTAATTGTACGTCAGAACGCGTTTGTTGTCAAGAATCGCAAAAAAGATTTTGGCATGTTATAATCATAACAAATCCGGGGGCCCCGTGCCCCCGAAGGGAAAGGGAAAGGGGTTGTACTATGTCAAACACCCGCCGTAAGGTCAATATCATCGGGCACCAGAACCCGGACACCGACTCCATCTGTTCGGCCATCTCCTACGCTTGGCTGAAGAACAAGCTGGGAGGGGCCACCTATGAAGCCCGCCGTGCCGGTGTGCCCAACCGGGAAACCGCTTTTGCGCTCAAGTATTTCGGGGTGGAGGCACCCCGTCTGTGCACCGACATCAGTCCCCAGATCAAGGATATCGACATCCGCCGCCAGCCCGGTATCGGGGAAGAGATGAGCGTGCGTGCCGCCTGGAACATGATGCGGGATACCGAGATCGATACCCTGTGCATCGTGGACGACGCCAAGGAGCTGCTGGGCCTCATCACCGTCAAGGACATCGCCAACGCCAACATGGACCTGTTTGATACGGGGGTGCTGGCTTCGGCCAACACCAGCTACCGCAACGTGCTGGAAACCCTGGAAGGGGAGATGCTGGCCGGGGATCCGGATGCCCGCATCACCGCAGGTCGGATATTCATCGGTTCCAGCCCCGAAGTCATGGAGGACAACGTGGGCCCCGCCGACCTGGTGCTGGTCACCAACCGGTACGAGACCCAGATGTGCGCCATCGACTGCGGCGCCGGGTGCATCGTGGTCTGCTGCGGTGCCGCCGTGCCCCGCACCATCCTGGCCCGGGCCAAGGAGAAGGGCTGCTTTGTCATCACCACCCCCTATGATTCCTACGCCGCCGCCCGCCTCATCTCCACCGCCGCTCCGGTGCGCCACTTCATGCGCCGGGACGACCTGCTCAAGTTCAGCGTGAATACCCCCATCGAGGACGCCCGCAAGATCATGGCCAGCGTCCGCCACCGCTATTTCCCCATCCTGGATGAAAAGGGCTGCTACTGCGGTGTGGTCAGCCGCCGGAACCTGCTGAACCTGCACCGCAAGCAGGTCATTCTGGTGGACCACAACGAGCGAACCCAGGCCGTGGACGGTCTGGAACAGGCCGAGATCCTGGAGATCATCGACCATCACCGCATCGGCAGCCTGGAGACCGGCAGCCCGGTGTATTTCCGCAACGAGCCGGTGGGCTGCACTGCCACCATCGTCTGGCGGATGTACGGGGAACACGGCATCACCCCGCCCAAGCAGATCGCGGGGCTGCTGCTGTCGGCCATTTTGTCCGACACCCTCATGTTCCGTTCTCCCACCTCCACCCCTCTGGACAAATCCGCCGCCGAGGCCCTGGCCGCCATCGCGGAGGTGGACATCCCCTCCTACGCCGAGCAGATGTTCGAGGCCGGCGCCGACCTCACCGGCCGCACGGCGGAGGAAGTTTTCCTCTCCGACTTCAAGGTGTTCAGCCGGGGCGATGTGAAGTTCGGTGTGGGCCAGTCCAGCTACATGACCGCCCGCTCCCGCGCCGCCGCCGAGGAGCTGGTGGGACCCTTCCTGCCCGAAGCCATCGGCCGGGAAGGCCTTCCCATGATCTTCTATATGTTCACCGATATGCAGAACCAGGCCACCGACCTGATGTTCTGCGGCCATGGGGCGGAGAACATCGTCCGGGACGCCTTCGGGGTGGAACCCAAGGACGGCAAGGCGGTGCTGCCCGGGGTGGTCAGCCGCAAAAAGCAGCTGATCCCGCCGCTGATGGCCGCCCTGCAGGCCCAGCAGGAGCATTTCTGAGTCCCGCATTTTCCCCTTGCACGGACCGGCAGGTCCGTGGTATACTATTTCCAATCTGAGTTTGCCGTTCGGCGGAAAGGAGTACACCCCATGGGATGGGCACTGTGCAATTTGTACCAGGTTAAAGGCAACAAATAAGCAGTTCCGTCTTGAAGTGTACCCTTTTTTAGCCCGGGTGCGGTTTTGCCGCGCTCCTTTCGGCAAACGCTGTGACGGAACCTTTCCGCGCTCCGGCGTTTGGCCGGGGCGCGTTTTTCGTATCCATTCCGGCATAAAAGGGAACACCTGTCCATTTTGTACTTGATAACGAAAGGTGTTCCGACCATGAATGCACAATCTCTGCGCCGCCAGCTGCGGTGCTCGTATACCTATTCCTTTGTTCTCACCCTCAACATCACCGGCGCCGTCTGGGTGGCCCTGCTGGCCGCCCGAGGATACAGCCTGTGGCAGATCGGCGCCTCCGAAGGCGTCTTCCATGTGGTCAGCCTGCTGGCCGAAGTGCCCAGCGGCATGGCCGCCGACCTGCTGGGCCGCCGTCGGGCACTGGCCCTGTCCGGCGTGGCAGCAGCGGTGGCCGCCCTGCTCATGGCCTTTGAGCAGAACTTCCTGTGGGTCTGCGCCTCCATGGCCCTGTCCGCCCTGGCCTACAATCTGGTCTCCGGCACCCAGGAGGCCCTGGTCTACGACAGCCTGAAGGAGGCCGGACAATCCGAGCGCTTCCTCTCGGTGGAAACCATCACCACCCAGGTGGAGACCGCCGGTGCCGCCCTGGGCAAACTGGCCGGGGCCCTCACCGGGGTGCTGGGCTTCACCGCCTTCTACCTGGTGGATGCGGGGATCAGCCTGCTGCGCACCGCGGCGGCCATGGGCCTGCGGGAACCCGCTGCCACCCCGGAACAGCAAGTCCGGCGGGCTGCGCCCCTGCGCACCCTGCTGGCGGAACTGCCCGCCAGCCTGCGCACCCATATGACCGAGACGGTGGACTTTCTGCGCCGCAGTCCCCGGGTATTGCAGTATATCTTCGCGGGGGCGCTCATTGACCTGCCCGCTTTTCTCACCCTGATGTACCTGCAGCAGCGCCTGACCGACATCGGCCTGCCCACGGCCTTTCTGGGCGTGGTTCTCATGCTCTGCGAGGTGGGCTACCCGCTGGGCTGCTGGATCGGCGGCCGGCTGCGTCCCCGCCGCCTGGGGTGGCTGTACGCAGTGTGCACCGCCGGGTGCGGCCTGTGCACCCTGGCCATGGGCGCCGCCCCGCTGGCCGGGGCGGTGGCCGGCGGCGCCGGGTTTGCCATGTTCGGCACCATCTGGTCCCTGCATGCCCGCAAACGGCTGAACGACTGGTTCCCCAGCGAGCGCCGGGCCACCCTGATCAGTGTGGACAGCATGGCCTACAGCCTGCTCATGATCCCCGCCTCGCCCCTCACCGGCTGGATCGGGGATGTGGCGGGCAGCGCCGGTGCCGGACTCATGGCTCTGGGAGCCGTCTTGCTGGCGGCGGCCTGCATGGCCGCCCTGCGGGCACTGAAAAACCAAAACATCTGATACATGACCGGGGAAGGGGAGAGGTTCCGTGACCCAAGTGAAAATCCGCCTGCCGCACCTGACGGTGCTGCGGGTGCTGGCTGTTCTGGCACTGCTTTCGGTGCTGGTGTCAGCCGGGTGTGTGTGGCATATCCTGGGGCAAAGCACCAACCCGTTGTTTTCCCGTCGGGCGGATGTAACCGTGCCGGACCTGGCAGGACTCTCCCGGGAAGAAGCGGAAGCCGAACTGCAAAACAGCGGCCTGCACCTGGTGTGGGAGGATGTGTACAACCCGGCGGTGGACCCGGGGCAGGTCTGCGGCCAGCGGCCCGACGCCGGCCGCACGGTGAAACAGGGGCAGACCCTCACCGTCAGCGTCAGCCTGGGGACCCAGTGGCTCACCGTGCCGGATCTCACCGGTGAAGACCGGGACGAAGCCCTGCAGACCCTGCGGGACCAGGGCTTTGGCGTGGCGGTGGAATTCCTGCACGACAACACCCTGGCCCCTTATACGGTGGTGCGCACCGAGCCCGCCGCCGGGGAGCAGATCGCCGCCGGACAGATGGTTAAGGCGGTGGTGGCCCGCCCCATTCCCGACCCCAACCGGCAGGTGCCGGATCTGACCGGGCTCACCCTGGCCGATGCCCGCAGCCGTCTGCAGGAGCGGGGTCTCACCGCTGTGGTGCGCCCCGCCGGTGCCGCCGAAGGTACCGTGTATTCCCAGCAGCCCTACGCCGGAGCGCTGGTCAAGGTGTTCTCCCGGGTATATCTGTATGTGCGGTAAAAAAGGAAAAAATCCTGACCTTTCTTTCCCGCCTCTTTCCCGCATAGAAAAGCCGTCTGCTCTTTCGGAAAAGCAGGCGGCTTTTCCCTTTGTATCGCTTGAAAAAGCTCGCTATTTTCTTTATACTTGTAACAATACAACAACCGTGCAACAAACAAGGTTGCCCCGGAAGGAAAAAATAGGAGAGTAATCCGCCCATGACACAGCCCAAAATTCAGATCACCCTGCTCGGCAAGTTTGCAATCACCATTGACGGACGCCCGGTCCTGACCGGCATGGCGCAGTCGCGCAAGATCCAGCTTCTGGTACAGTACCTTCTGCTGCAGTATGGCCGTCCGGCCAGCCACGGGGAACTGACTGCAGCGCTGTGGGGCAATGCGGGAGATGCAGACATGTCCCTGCGGGCGGTGCTGCACCGGTTCCGCACCATGGCCGCCAAGGAAAGTCCCGCTTTGGAAAACTGCATCCTGACCAGCCGGGGGGCCTATGTGTGGAACATGGACCTGGACTGTGAGGTGGATATCTTCACCATCCGCCGTCTGGCCGAACAACTGGACGGGGAACAGGACCCGGACCGGCGCGCGGACCTGTGCCGTCAGACCATTGCGCAGTACAGCGGCCGCCTTTTGCCGGATTCGGCGGGGGAACCCTGGGTGGAGCGGCAGCGGGTCTGGCTGCACAACCTGTACAAGGACACCCTGTTCACTCTGATCGAATACTGCAAGGAGCAGGAAGACCCGGAGCAGGTGGTGGACCTGTGCCGTCAGGGGCTGCGTGCCGACCCCTTCGACGAACGGCTGTACGTGGAGCAGATCCTGGCGCTGGAAGGCATGGGACGCATGGAGGAAGCGGAGATCCTGACCCGGCAGGCCTCGGAAAGCGGCTGCCTGCACGGCGATGGCCGGGTACGCAACCTGAACGGCAGCTACAAGCGGATGCAGCAGAGCGAACTGGCCATGGAGACCGATCTGGAACGCATCCTGAAGGAGGTCTGTGAGCCGGACGCGGATGGGGCCTATCTCTGCGGGTATGAGACCTTCCGCAGCATCTGCCGGGTACAGCTGCGTATGCGGGCCCGGTTTGACCTTTCCCTGTTCCTGGTCACGGTGAGCATTGTTCCGCCGGTGGCCAGACCCGGTGCGGCCAGGACCGCAGCGGCCATGCGTGTGCTGGAAAATGTGCTTTGCCGCACCCTGCGGGGCAGCGATGTGGTGGCCCGGTACAGCGACACCCGCTTTGTCCTGCTGCTGGGCGGGCTGGCCTGCGACGGAAGCAGCCCCATGGAACGGGTGCGCGCGGAATTCTATCGCCGTCCCGAACATGACGGGTACCTGCTGACCTACCGCCTGCATACCCTGGAAAACACCCCCACACCCCGCCTGACCCAGCGCGGACGGGGTGGCAAGAACAAGAAATGAGCGATTCTTGGATTAGGCGACAAAAAATGTGCGAAAAAATCCTTGACATATGCAGGTCGGTCTGGTATTATAATACTCGCACTTGCGCCGGTAGCTCAGCTGGATAGAGTGTCTGACTACGAATCAGAAGGTCGGGGGTTCGAGTCCCTTCCGGCGCACCAAGGTTTCCCAGAAATGGGAAACCTTTTTTGTTGTTATCCTCCGGAAGGCAGCCGGTTTGTCCCGGAAGGGACTCGAACAGCTTGTCCGGCCGTTCTGCGTCCCGGCCGGTTCCCACAGTCCTGCGGACTGTGGGAAAGAGCGCGGGCAGAGGGGGCCCTTCCGGCGCACCAAGGTTTCCCAGAAATGGGAAACCTTTTTTTGTTGTGATCCTGCGGAAGGCAGCCAAACCTCGCTTTTTGTTTTTCCCGGCACATGGCATTGCGAAGTGCCTTTGCCTGTGCTACACTGAAGCCAGAAAGCCCCTTCGTCCCCAGCGGGGCAGGGGAGACGGGCGCAGTGTGACGCCCAGGGAGGTCAATGCCATGAAACTGTTTACGTATGCGGACCGGTATCTCAAACAGAGCAGCTGGAAGGATATGGCCCTGCTTAAGTTCTGCCTGTGTGCCATGGGGGTGCTGATCGGGCTGGCGGTGCCCCGCAGCCGGCGCCGGCAGTTTGCCTTCGGGGCGCTGGTGGTGTTCCTGACCACCTATGTGCCGCTGATGAGCAAATTTGCCCATGTGGTCGTGCAGGCCCGGCGGGAGGAAGTGCTGGCAGAGGCGGACGAGCCCACGGCAGAAACCGGAGTGTAACCAAAAGAGATTCTTATTATAATAAGAAAGGCGGCACCCTGCGGCGCACAGCGCGGTGGGGCGGCCGCCTTGTCTTTTTGTTGGCCCTGGGCTGGCGTCACATCGGTTTTGAACATAATGCAAAATAATTATGAACATGTTAAAAAATTATTGAACTTTTTCACAAAATCCCCTATACTGGAAACAGTGTGACGGCGGCTATGGCTGTGCCGCCTTTCTGATCCAGGCATCGGAAACCCAAAACGCCGGTGCCCGAACGGAGGATTTTGTTGTATGCGAAGATTGTCTATCGAGACCCCGGACCGGGCCCAGCAGGTCATACAGGACCTCTGCCGGGATATGGGGCACCGTGTGGCCGCCAACCCGCCGGGGCTCTGCCCGGTGGACCTGGCCCTGAACTTCCTGCGTCTGTGCCATGCCCAGACCTGCGGCAAATGTGTGCCCTGCCGCATCGGCCTGTCCCAGCTGGAAACCCTCATCGAGAGTGTGCTGGACCAGACTGCCCCCGAAGGCACCATCGACCTGATCGAATCCACAGCGGCCGCCATTGCGGATTCCGCCGACTGCGCCATCGGCTATGAAGCCGCCGCCATGGTGCTGGAAGGGGTGCGGGGCTTCCGGGAGGACTACGAGCTCCACGCCAGGGAAGGGCGCTGTATCTGTTCCCTCAAGCAGCCGGTGCCCTGCGTGACCGTCTGTCCGGCTCATGTGGACATCCCCGGGTATATCGCCCTGGTGCGGGAAGGACGCTTCCAGGACGCGGTGGACCTTATCCGCAAGGACAATCCCTTCCCCTATTCCTGCGCCTATGTGTGCGAGCACCCCTGTGAAAAGCAGTGCCGCCGCCGGCTGGTGGATGACGCCATCAACATCTGCGGCATCAAGCGGTATGCGGTGGACCACTGCGGGGAGGAGACGCCCCCCGCACCTGCCGAAGCCACCGGCAAGCGCATTGCGGTGGTGGGCGGCGGCCCCAGCGGGCTGACGGCCGCGTACTATCTCCAGCTCATGGGGCACAGCGTCACCGTCTTTGAACAGCGGGACCGCCTGGGCGGCATGTTGCGCTACGGCATCCCCGACTATCGTCTGCCCCCGGAGGTGCTGCAAAAAGACATTGATTACATTCTCAAGACCGGGGTGGAGGTCAAAACCGGCGTCTGCATCGGCACCGATATCCAGGTGGAACAGCTGCGCCGGGATTACGACGCGCTGTACGTGGCCATCGGCGCCCACGCCGACAAGAAGCTGGGCCTGCCCGGGGAGGACAGCGAAAATGTCCTTTCCGCCGTGGAGTTCCTGCGGGACTGCGGCGAAGGCCATCCCCTGGACTTCACCGGCAAGCGTGTTGTGGTCATCGGCGGCGGCAACGTGAGCATGGATGCCACCCGCACCGCCATCCGCCTGGGGGCCGAAAGCGTGACCTGCGTTTACCGCCGCCGTCTGGATGATATGACCGCCCTGCCGGAGGAGATCGCCGATGCCCAGGCCGAAGGCTGCCAGATCCTGCCCCTGCAGGCGCCCCACCGCATCGAAGCCGATGAGAAGGGCAGGGTGGCCGCCCTGTGGACCAAGCCCCAGATCATCGGCGGCTACGGCCGGGACGGACGCCCCGGTCCCCGGGATGCCGCCGAGCGGGAGTTCCGCATCCCCTGTGATTACCTCATCATCGCCATCGGCCAGCGCATTGAGTCCGATAACTTTGAAAAAGGCGGCATCGGCACCAGCCGGGGCGCTCTCAAGGCCGACCTGTCCGGCTATGTGCCCGGGACCCCCAACGTTTTTGCCGGTGGTGACGCGGTCACCGGTCCGGCCACCGTCATCCGGGCGGTGGCGGCGGGCAAGGTGGGCGCTGCCAATATTGACAGTTTCCTGGGCTTTGCCCATACCATCCGCTGCGATGTGCAGATCCCTCCGGCCCGACTGTCCAACACACCGCCCTGCGGCCGCATCCAGCTCAAGGCCCGCAATCCGCTGGAATCCAGGACCGACTTTGCCCTGGCCACCTGCGGCATGACCGAGGAGGAAGCCATGCAGGAAGCAAGCCGCTGCCTGCGGTGTGACCACTTCGGCTACGGCATCTTCAAGGGAGGGAGGACGACCCAATGGTAAACGTGACCGTCAACGGCAAGGCGGTGGCCGTGCCCGAACGCACCACCATCCTGGAAGCGGCCAAAGCCGCCGGGGTGGAGATCCCCCACCTGTGCTATCTCAGGCACCTCAACGAGATCGGTGCCTGCCGTGTCTGCTGTGTGGAGATCGAAGGGGAGCGCAACCTGGTGCCCAGCTGCAACAACCCTGTGTTCGAGGGCATGGTCATCCGTACCAACACCCCCCGGGTGCGCCGTACCCGCAAGATCAATGTGGAACTCATCCTTTCCCAGCACGACTGCCACTGTGCCACCTGCCTGCGCAGCGGCAACTGCCATCTGCAGAACATCGCCAACGATCTGGGCATTCTGGAAAATCCCTATCCCCGGGACCTGGTCACCGGCGCCCGGGCCCAGTGGCCCAAGGATTTCCCCCTCTATCGGGACACCAACAAGTGCATCAAGTGCATGCGCTGCATCCAGGTGTGCGACAAGGTCCAGGGGGTCAATGTGTGGGACCTGTCCGGTACCGGCAGCCGTACCCGGGTGGATGTGAGCCATAACCGCCGCATCAAGGAGTCCGACTGCGTTCTCTGCGGCCAGTGCATCACCCATTGTCCCACCGGGGCCCTGCGGGAGCGCAGCGACACCGAAAAGGCCTTTGCCGCCTTGGCCGATCCCAATCTGGTCACGGTGGTGCAGATCGCCCCGGCGGTGCGCGCTGCCTGGGGCGAAAGCCTGGGCTTGCCCCCGGAAAAGGCCACCGTCAACCGGATGGCCGCGGTACTGCGGGCACTGGGCTTCGACTATGTGTTCGACACCTCCTTCTCCGCCGATCTGACCATTATGGAGGAGGGAACCGAATTCCTGCACCGCTTCAAGGCGGGGGACACCCAGTTCCTGCCCATGTTCACCAGCTGCTGCCCCGGCTGGGTGCGGTATCTCAAGGGGCATTACCCGGACATGACCGCACGGCTGTCCACCGCCAAGAGTCCCCAGCAGATGTTCGGCGCCGTGGCCCGGAATTATCTCTCCCGTAAGATCGGGGTGCGCCCGGACCAGATCTACAGCGTTTCCATCATGCCCTGTGTGGCCAAAAAGGCGGAGTGCGACCTGCCCACCATGCAGACCGAAGTGGGCCGGGACGTGGACCTGGCGCTGACCACCCGGGAACTGGTGCGGATGATCCGCGCCGAACACCTGCACCCCGAACGGATGGCGGAGGAAGCCTTCGATTCCCTCCTGGGCCCCTACAGCGGGGCGGGGGTTATCTTCGGGGCCACGGGCGGTGTCATGGAAGCGGCTTTGCGCAGCGCCTATTATCTGGTCAACAACCAGAATCCGCCGCCGGAAGCCTTCCGGGCCGTGCGGGGGACCGCCGACGGCACTCCGGGCTGGACCGAGGCCGAGTTCGACCTGGGCGGCGCCGTGGTGAAAACGGCGGTGGTCAGCGGGCTGGCCAACACCCGCCGCCTCATCGAGGCGGTGCGCGCCGGCCGTGTGCACTACGATTTTGTGGAGGTCATGGCCTGTCCCGGCGGATGTGCCGGCGGCGGGGGACAGCCCCACAGCCCCGATGACGAGGAGCTGGCTCACACCCGCGGACAGGTGCTGTACAGCATCGACAAAGGCAGCGCCCTGCGCTTCTCCCACGAAAATCCGGCCATCCAGGCCCTGTACCGGGAAGCCCTGGGCGCCCCCGGCAGCGAGACAGCTGAAACCTGGCTGCACACCGATCACTTTGGCTGGGAGATGCCCTCTCAGGCCGGAAAAAATGAATAAAAATACTTCCTGAAAAAGGCTTTACACAAAGAATAAAGTTGGATTTTTATGCCCGGTGCCGGCAGGCACCGGGCAAATTTTCACATTTGAAGGGGCTTTTCTGTCCGGCGGAAAAGTTGACAACGTTACAATTTTGTGATATTTTATTGAAGATTCCTTTGCTCAAACGATGGCGTTTGATCAAACGCTGTCGTTCCTTTTTTTTGTGATGGGGTGTCCGCCGAAGGCACACAAACGTGTTCCGTACCCGGCACCCTCCCGAAACGGGGAACAGGCGGGGAAAACGGGCGGCGGCCCGTTCAAAACACGCAGCCAGCGCGGGTCCGGCAGGGCCCCGTATTTAATGAGGAGAGTGAACGAACGTGACCCGATATGTCGTAAAACGTGTGTTGCTGGCGATCGTGACCGTGATCATTATCAGCTTGATCACCTTCTTCGCGATGAACGCGATCCCCGGCGGCCCCTTCAACAAGGAAAAGGCTCCCAGTCCCCAGGTCCAGGCCGTGCTGGAAGCACGTTACAACCTGGATAAACCGGTGGGGGAGCAGTACATCCTGTATATGAACAATATCCTGCACGGTGACTGGGGCGTGTCCCTGAAGACCGGCCGTGATATTACCTCCACCCTGATCACCCGCTTCGGCGTTTCTTCTCAGCTGGGTCTGCAGGCTGCCGCGGTGGCGGTGGTTCTGGGTCTGGTTCTGGGCAGCATTGCGGCCCTGAACCGCAACAAGCTGCCGGACCGGCTGATCATCTTCTTCACCACCCTGTTCACCGGTGTGCCCAGCTTCGTTCTGGCCACCCTGCTGCTGCTGGTATTCTGCGTGCAGCTGAACATTTTCCCGGTGTGGAGCGCGGAAAACCCCAACTACTTCCTGCCGGTGGTTTCCCTGTCCTTGTACCCCATGGCGTACATCACCCGTCTGACCAAGACCAGCATGCTGGACGCCCTGGGCCAGGATTATGTGCGTACCGCCCGGGCCAAGGGCGTGCCCCAGGTCAAGGTGATCTTCAAGCATGCCCTGCGCAATGCGCTGATCCCCGTTGTCACCTATGTGGGCCCCATGATCGCCTACATCATTACCGGCTCCATGGTCGTTGAGAGCATCTTCACCATCGGCGGCCTGGGCACCCAGTTCGTCAACAGCATCAACAACAGCGACTACCCCCTGATCATGGCCACCACCCTGTTCCTGGGCATCCTGATGGTGTCGGCCAACCTGATCACCGACCTGGTGTACAAGCTGATCGACCCGCGCATCGAACTGGAGTAAGAAGGAGGAAAGAAAATGACCTACGCAGAAAACGGTATGCCCGAAAAGAACCCTCTTTCGGTCCAGATCGATCTGTCCAAGTTCAGCTCCGCTGACTTTGAACCCGCCACCGACGAAGAAAAGGCACAGCAGGAGGTCATGGGCGAAAGCGTGACCTTCTTCAAGGACGGCTGCCGCCGCCTGATGAAGAACAAGCTGGCCGTGGGCAGCATCGTCGTGCTGGTCCTGCTGCTGCTCAGCATCATCATCATTCCGTTCTTTGTCCCCTACAGCTATGAGGACATCATCACCGTGGACGGCCGCCGTGACAAGACTGCCACCAACCTGGCTCCCTTCGAATGGTCCGACCGCGAACTGCAGTATATGGAAGAGACCGGCGAACAGCTGTTCCCCCATGTGATGGGCACCGACAGCCTGGGCCGTGACTACTTCATCCGCGTCATCTACGGCACCCGCGTCTCCCTGGCCGTCGGCCTGGTGGCATCCATCATGGTGCTGATCATTGGTTTGATCTACGGCTCCATCTCGGGCTGGTGCGGCGGCACGGTGGATATTATCATGATGCGTATCGTGGATATTATCTACAGTCTGCCGGACACCCTGATGATCATTCTGCTCTCCGTTGTTCTGAACGAGACCCTGAAGCCGGTCATTGAAAAGGTTCCCATGCTGCAGTCCCTGGGCACCAACATGATCGCCCTGTTCCTGGTCTTCGGCCTGCTGTACTGGGTGGGCATGGCCCGTCTGGTCCGCGGTCAGATCCTGACCATCAAGCAGAACGAGTACGTTCTGGCGGCCCGCACCATCGGCACCCCCAGCGGCCGCATCCTGCGCAAGCACATCCTGCCCAACTGCCTGTCCGTCATCATCATCTCGGTGGCGCTGCAGATCCCCTCTGCCATCTTCACCGAAAGCTACCTGTCCTTCCTGGGCATCGGCGTCAAGGTGCCCATGCCTTCGCTGGGTTCTCTGGCCAACGAAGCCCGTGCGGGTATCAACAGCTATCCCATGAAGCTGGTCTTCCCGTCGCTGATCATCTGCCTGATCGTTCTGGCCTTCAACCTGCTGGGCGACGGTCTGCGCGACGCGTTCGACCCCAAACTGAAGCGCTGAGGAGGGGCAAAGTATGAGTGAAGTAAAAACCAGCCAGGACTGGAAATACCTCCTGGAAGTCAAGGACCTGCATACCACCTTCTCCACCGACAAGGGCGGCGAAGTGCATGCGGTCAACGGCGTCTCCTTCGCCCTGGAACCGGGCAAGATCCTGGGTATCGTGGGCGAATCCGGCTCCGGTAAGTCCGTCACCGCCTATTCCATCATGGACATCCTGTCCGAGAACGGCGGCATCACCGGCGGTCAGATCCTGTACAAGGGTCAGGACATCACCAAGTGGGATGAAAAGCAGATGCAGTCCTTCCGCGGCAAATGCTGCTCCATCATCTTCCAGGACCCCATGACCAGCCTGAACCCCGTGTTCACCATCGGCAACCAGCTGATGGAAGCCATCATGCTGCACACCGATCGCAACAAGGCCCAGGCCAAGGCCCGCGCCATTGAGATGCTGGAACTGGTGGGCATCAATGAACCGGAAAAGCGGATCAAGCAGTATCCCTATGAGCTGTCCGGCGGCATGCGCCAGCGTGTCATGATCGCCATGGCTCTGGCCTGCGAACCCGATATCCTGATCGCCGACGAGCCCACCACCGCCCTGGACGTGACCATCCAGGCCCAGATCCTGGAACTGATGCAGGATCTGCAGAAGAAGCTGGGCATGGCCATCATCATCGTCACCCATGACCTGGGCGTCATCGCCTCCATGTGCGATGAGATCATCGTCATGTACGGCGGCCGTGTGTGTGAGCGCGGCACTGCCGACGACATCTTCTACGCCCCGGCCCACGAATACACCAAGGGCCTGCTGCGCTCCATCCCCTCCGGCTCCAACATGAAGGAGCGGTTGGTTCCCATCGGCGGCACTCCCATCAACATGCTGGATCTGCCCGCGGGCTGCGCGTTCTGCCCCCGGTGCGATTCCGCCATGAAGATCTGCCTGCGCGAACTGCCCCCGGAACTCCAGGTGGGCGAACACCATATGGCTTCGTGCTGGCTCAATGTGAAGAATGCAAAGGAGGGGAAGTAAGATGGCAAACAGCGAATACCTTTTGCAGGTCGAGCATTTGAAGGAATATTTCCCCGTTCGTGCCGGCCTGGCCAAGACCATCCACCTCAAGGCTGTGGATGATGTTTCCTTCGCCATCCGCCCGGGTGAGACCCTGGGTCTGGTGGGCGAATCCGGCTGCGGCAAGACCACCGTCGGCCGCACCCTGCTCCAGCTGTACAAACCCACCGCCGGCCGCATCACTTTCGACGGCAAGGTCATCTATGACAGCGGTGAACAATACGACGAAAACGGCCAGCTGAAGGTGGATGCCAACGGCAAGCCGGTCATGGGCAAGAAGGTCCATGTGGATATGCTGCCTTACCGCAAGGAAATGCAGATGGTTTTCCAGGATCCCTACTCTTCCCTGAACCCCCGCATGACCGTCGAGGACATCATCGGGGAGCCTCTGGATGTGCACAAGCTGTGCAGCAACAAGAAGGAACGCCACGAGCGCGTCATGGAACTGATGGAACTGGTCGGCCTGAACGCCGAGCATGCCATGCGGTATCCCCATGAGTTCTCCGGCGGCCAGCGTCAGCGTATCGGCATTGCCCGTGCCCTGGCGGTCAACCCCAAGTTCATCGTCTGCGACGAGCCCGTCTCCGCTCTGGACGTTTCCATCCAGGCCCAGGTCGTCAACATGTTTGAGGATCTGCAGGAGAAGCTGGGCGTTGCCTACCTCTTCATCGCCCACGACCTGCTGGTCGTGCACCACATCAGCGACCGTATCGCCGTTATGTACCTGGGCAAGATGATGGAGCTGGCCGATTCTGACGAGCTCAACGACAATCCCATCCATCCCTATACCCAGAGCCTGCTGTCCGCCGTGCCGGTACCCGACCCGCGTACCGCCCGTGCGTCCAAGCGTATCGTGCTGGAAGGGGACGTGCCCAGCCCGCTGCATATGCCCAGCGGCTGCCCCTTCCGTACCCGCTGCCGTTACGCCACCGAGCAGTGCGCCAAGGCCATGCCTCCGTTCACCGACCGCGGCAACGGCCACTATGTCGCCTGCTGGAACAAGTAAGGACTGCGGCCCGAAAAATGGGGATTTTTGCCTGTCCGCTGCCCACGGACGGGCAATTGCTTAACAGAACATACAAATAAGGAAAAGAAACCATGTGCGAATTTTGGTATCTTGTCCAAAAATGGTAACTGAAAAGCAACAGCTTGGCCACCGGCATTGCAATTGCCGGGACCGGAATCTATAATGGGCCTTGTATCAGGAGGAGTCCACACCGGGCGGTACCGCCGTCTGCGTGGGGGTTTCTGATAGAATCTCTAGGAGGAAAGAACAATGAAAAAGCTCATGGCATCTGCACTCGCTGCCGCCATGGTCGTCAGCCTGGCTGGCTGCGGTGGTTCCAAGACCGCAGCTACCGGCGAGACCGGTTCCGCGGCTGCGACTTCGGAGTCTGCTTCCACTGAGTCTGTGCTCAACACTGACACCAGCACGTTGTACATCAACCTGGCGTCTGAGCCTGACCGTCTGGACCCGGCTCTGAACCGCACCGTTGACGGCGCCGTTCTGGCCGTCAACAGCTTCGTGGGTCTGCTGACCTACGATGAGAACGGCCAGCTGGTCCCCGGCGTGGCGGAAAGCTACGACGTCTCCGAGGACGGCATGACCTACACCTTCCACCTGCGTCAGAGCAAGTGGAGCGACGGCACCGACCTGACCGCTAAGGACTTCGTCTACAGCTGGAACCGTGCCGCCAACCCGATGACCGCTGCCGACTACAGCTACCTGTTCGACGGCCTGATCGCCAAGAACGAGGCTGCCGAGGAAATGGTTGCCAACCCCGAATATGACGCTGCTGCCGCTGAGGCTGCCGCTGCTTCCGGCGAAGAGTACAGCACTCCCGCTGAAGTGTACAGCGACGCTGCTCTGGCTGAGCAGGAAGCCAACAACATCCTGGTGGGTGTTGAGGCTACCGACGACTACACCCTGACCGTCACCCTGGTCAGCCCCTGCCCGTATTGCTATCGTTTTAGCGCCGTTTTTCCTTGATTTTACGGGCTTTTTTGAGGTAGCTGCACTCGGTTGTCCTATCCCTTAACCCAATCAACCGGCAGCATTATCCGTAGTGTCCGAGGGGTGAAGTGCCTGATTCACAACGTAAAAAAGTTCTTCGGGCTTATTGTACTTGACTTTTGCATAAATGTCCATAGTTGTTTTACTATTTTCATGTCCGGCAAGGTACTGAACCGTCTTGGGGTCAACGCCCGCGTAAAGCAAATTTGTAATGTAGGTGTGCCGGAGCTGATGGGGCGTTACTTCAAAATCCAAGGTGTAGACAATCCTGGGGTTATTTTTCTGGCTGGTTCCCAGCGTCGGCTTTACCGTGTACTTGATACTCTGTCCGTTCACATACTTATAATAGGTGCGCTCCTTGGTGGAGCGGACAACAATGTACTGCCACACTCGCTTGAACTGTGAGTAAGACAGGGGCTGGCCCTCGCTGTCAGCAATTACATAGTCAGATGTAGAGGTCTCTTTCGCTTCCCGCAGGCAGTCAGCCAGACACTTGGGGATGGGAATGTCTCTCCGGGCCGCTTTAGTTTTTAGAACCGTAGAAATCACCGGCCTGTTGTGTTCTGCCCGCCATGCCCGTCGCACCGAAATGTATGGAGTGGGAACATCCAGGAACACACAATCCCATTGGAGGGCAAGAGCTTCTTCACGACGCAGACCAGAGTATAGACCTATCATCACAAAGAGATATGGTGGCAGTCCTTTGATGGTCTCCAGAAGTACCGCAGCCTGTTGATCGCTCAACGCCTCCTTTTTCTGTGCCGGTCTCCCGCCTTTTCCCGATATTCCTGCACAGGGGTTATCTTCAAGAAGCTGGCTACGCTCCGCAGAATAGAAAACACACTTGATAAGCATATTCACTTTGTTATACAACCCCTCTGACTTCTTGGACAGCGGCACCAGCGCCAGCCGGATGTCATCTGCCGTTACTTCCTCCATATACATATCACCCATCGGCTTGATGATGTAGTTCCTCATGTTGGAGGCGTATCCTTTCAAAGTGGCCGCCGAAACTTTTGCAGACTGCATAACCAGCCATTTCTCACAATACTCCGCGACGGTCGGATGCTGCCGGTGAAAAAGAATCTCCTGCACTTGGCGTCTCGCCGCTAATTGCTTCTCGTAAAGTTCCTCGCAGGTTGTCGCATACAGGCTGACCTGCTTGCCATCAGCATCCAGAATCCGTGTACGGTAATACTGGATTCCTTTTCGTTCTACACTGGTGTACTGGGGAATTGTTTTTTTCTTAGCCATAGATAATTTCCTTTCTTATGCGCAAATCAAATTGGTTCCTTCACTCCTTTTTTATCAGAAAGTTCGGATTAAATCAAAGATACGGATTGGGTAAAACAAAGAGCGAGGCGTTCTTGCCTCGCTCTTACTGTATTTCCTGTTCTATGCCCACATGGTATCCCATTGGGCAAATGCGCCGTCCATCGCTTTGACAACCTGATCCGGCTGGTTGTATTTGACTTTGGCGTAAATATCCATCGTGATTTTACTGCTCTCGTGACCTGCCAGGTACTGCACCGTCTTGGGGTCAACCGAGGAATGAATCAGGTTGGTTATGTATGTGTGCCTGAGTTGGTGGGGAGTGACCTCGAAATCCAGGCTGTAAACACAGTGACCGTTGTTCCGGGCCTTCTCTCCCAGCTGCGGGTAAAGGATATACTTCACATATTTCCCGTCTACCAGCTTTTTTGTCACTCTCGGTCTGGCGGTCCGTGTCACTATGTATTGCCATAGCCGCTTAAACTGTGTATAGGACAGCGGGCCGCCATCCCGATTCGCCACCACATAATCAGAGGCAGACGTTTCCTTCGCCTCCCTCAAGCATTCTGCCAAACAGGTCGGGAGTGGGATATTCCGCTCTGCCGCCTTGGTCTTTAGTTCGGTGAGAATGACTGGTCTATTATGCTCCGTGTGCCACGCCCGCCGGACTGTCAGATAAGGTGTATCCGTGTCCAAATACACCGAATCCCACTGGAGCGCGAGTATTTCTTCCCGCCGCAGACCGGCATATAATCCAATCATCACAAAAACATAGGGCGGCAAGTCCCGAATCGCATCTAAAAGTTGCTCGACCTGTTCATCCGTCAACGCCTGACGGTCCTCCTGCGGAACACCGCCGCCTTTTGCGTTCAAATGGAGCGTCGGATTCACCTCGATCACATGGCTTTCCTTCGCTGCCCGAAAGATGGATTTATAAAGAATAATCACGGACTTGTAAACCGATGCCGATTTTTTGGAAACCGGGACCAGCGCGAGCTGTATGTCATCCAGTGTTACATCTGCCATCCGCATCTCTCCCAGTTCCTTAATGATATGCCGCCTAACCTTGGAGGTGTAATCCGTCAAGGTAGTCTGCCGCACATGGACTGATTGCATCAGCAACCATTTTTCACAGTATTCTGCCACTGTTGGCGATTTCCGATGGAACCGTGCGTGGCCAACCTGCTCCAACGCCTCTGTTTCTTTGTCATACAGTTCTTCGGGGGTTCTTGCATAAAGGGCGACCCGCTTACCATCAGCATCTTCGATTCGTGTTCTGTAATACTCTACGCCATTCAACGTGACCGTGCTATAATCTGGAATTAGTCGTTTTCTTTTTGCCAATACCGTTACCTCTCAAAAATCATATTCAGCGCTGTATCTTTGTTTTACCAGACACCTCGTATTCCGGCAAGGATACGGATTGACTTACGCTCCGGCGCTACGCGCCTTGCGGTATGTGGTACACTTTTCCACCGGCTTTGCCCGATGCGTGAATTTTGCGATGTACTCCTGAAGGCTTGCGTCTGTAAAATAGACGCAACCATTCTGCACATACTGAACATAGGAAATCAGGCCATTGTTGCGGGCTGTGTCCAGTGTTGCAATACTGATTCCCAGGATTTTGGCAGCTTCCTTCCTTGTAAATAGCTTTTCCATATAATCTCTCCCTTCTTTGTCAAGGATGTGTTTGTGGCTTTCAAAATCACATGAATACGCTGGCAGCCGAAACTGCCAGCGCATGGTATCTGATTTTGAACTGCTCTGCCTGCCAGCTGCTCAACGCTGAGACAGGAATCACAGTGAAATCAATTTATAAGTACGCCACATTTGCCACGCATCCCTGACGCCGGGGACAGAACAGGTCTCCGCTGGCGCGGCTGTCATAACTCCGCAGCGTCGTTCGTAGCGTGCGCCGCAGGGTTCCCCCCAAGTCTTTGGCGGGCCGTGAGGAAGTATCTTTAAGCCCCCGCGCAGTCATCGCGCCGGATCTGCCACCATCCGGGGTGCAGGGTCGTTGATCGCTCCGAAACAGCTTGTCCATCACCTCCTGGCTGCTCCATCTTCGCGGCGTCCTGCACTCGCTCATACGCGGGTTATGTACCTGTTCTGCCGTGTATTCAGTTGTCAAAGGACAGCGAAAGAAAAAACTCCTTCTTGATAACCATGACAAAAAAGGGCAGTTTGTCCTGTCTGTAATGCAATTTTTTGAAAATATTTTTTGTTTTGTTGTTTCACAGCGGTTGTGTGCAAAGCAAGCACCCCTCAAGCAAAATAAAATAGGTATTATCGTACTCAAAAACACCTTTTATAAGGTTCTTCCTGTGAAGAAATGGGAACGATAAAATATTATTAAGGAGACGATAGTACCTATGGAACTGTTAAAAGAACTTGGCCGAAGAATACAAAAAGCGCGTAAGGAAAAAGGGCTGACGCAACAGGAACTCGCAGATCAGAGCCATTTTTCTCTGAAGCACGTTCAAAGCTGTGAAAGAGGGGTAAAGAACCCTTCTTTTGAGGTTCTGCGTGCTTTTTGCAAAGTTTTGAATTTGTCCTTGGATTCCCTGATGAATCTCGATCTGCCAGAAGATGAGCAAGCCGCCAATGATATGCGGCAGCTCTATCTTTCATGTCCTCCCGCTGCCAGAAAAGTGCTGTTAAACTCGACTCGTGCATTGGCTGATGAGCTAAAAGAGATGGTGCGGACAGCCGGGACTGAACCAGATGAAAATTTAGAGGATAAATAAGCCGGTGGAGGAATAAAAATCCCCCACCGGCTTTCTTTTTTCCGCTATACAGCGGTCAGGTTATCGGGTCGTGTCCAGCAGACGCGCCAGCTTCTTCAGCCCGCGCCGGATGCTGTCCCATACACGGCGGCGGTCAGCGCCCTCGATCCGGGCAATCTCAGCTACCCTCATTCCCAGGTAAAACCGCGCGTAAATACGCCGGGCTTGGATAGCGGGCAGCTGCATCAGCGCGGCATACACTTCCTTCTTCAGCTGCTTCTGCTCCAGGATTTCCTCCGGGGTAGGCGGCTGGTTGAGGGCATCATTTTCAATGCCGTCCCCACGGTTCAGCGAATAATATGCCTTGTGCCGGAACTTCCGGCGTTCGTAGGCGGCATCGTCCTGCTGCTGGTCCCGGATCGCGGTCAGAACTTCCTCGGCCACATCTACAAAGACATCCGTTTTATACGCATCGGGATACAGATCCCGAAGATTGATCTTCTGCATTATGTACCTCCATTTCGATTCACAGGTTGACGGGTGAACCGAAACGAAGGCGGCGGGCGGCACCGTTCGGGGAAATTCCCGAAAAAACGACAAGCAAAAGCGCCAGCATCCGAAGAACGGCGGCTGGCGCTGCGAAAAGAACTCTTATGATACTTGTGAACCAGCCACGATAGTGCCTGTTCATAAGCAGATGGAGACCGATTGTCGGTCAGACTTTTTTTGGCAGAAAACTCCCTGGCGAATTATGTCGAAACGCTTTTGGCTTCATGGCGGCTCCCTCTGTGGGCCGCCGATCCCGCCAGCGTCAGGGCGTCATTCTATATGAGGGCATAAGGAACGGCGGCCTTGATTTTGTCAAAGCCGCCGTAGTGTATTAGGCGCAGGGGCAAAGACTGCTAAACGACGGCTTTTTTTCTTTTGCCGTCGTCCGGCAGGTAGTCATATTTATTACTGCTCAAAGTCTAATTAATTTTTCACTTATCGTAAATCTAAAATGTCACAGAATTGTCCCAGTGCCTGCTTTTTTCGACAGGAAACCGCCTCAAATTGCTTCAATTTTGTAGCAATTCAAAATAATCCTCATAAAGCAGTCAGGGGAATTAGGGGGAATGGATTGATTCCAAGTTCTTCTACTCCACCGTTTCAATCGAATCCACAATGCTCATCTTGGAGATCTTCCGTAAAGGAATCGCTGTTGCCAATAAGCAAGCGCCTACTGCCAAGAGGGTTGCTTCGAGGATAGACACGACAGGGATTGCGACAAGCTGAATGGTATCACTGGTAGCTGCCTCAATAAAGATCGTACAAATATATCCCAGAATACTGCCAATTACAGAAGCAGTTATCCCGTAATATGCACCTTCCCAAAGAAAAGTCTTGTAAAGACTTGACGCACTCATACCAATGGCTCTCTGCATACCAATTTCCGTTACTCGGGTGTGGATATTGGTGTAGACGGTATTGATAATATTGAGAATACCAATCAGGCCGACAAAAAGGATCAGCCCCCATGCCAGCATTTGAATTTGAGCAAAGCTCTCTTGTAGCTGCTGGTCGGTTTCTTCATACGACAGGAATGTTGTCCCCGGTGTCTGCTTACAAAAATCCTCAACAAATGTATCAAAGGTTTCCCGGTCTACGTCTTTATTCAGCGTAGGTAAAAACTCGGAATAGGTGTTTTTCCCTGTCAGTTGTTCGTAAATGCTATCATCGACAATCACCTGAACACCATTTGTAAAACCGCCATTCCCGATACCAAGATAACCTTCATAACCATCCAGCGTTTCCAATACTGCTAAATCTGCACCTGCAACACAGATGGTAGAACCTGCTTCAATACTTGTAAATTCCAACGGTTCCTCGCCGTAGCTAACGGAGATCGGATTGCGTACCACGCAAGCATTTCCTGACTTTAGTTCCTCAAGCTGATCCGCGGATAGTTCTGAACCCATAAAATAATCCCAGTATTCATCATTAAGGCCAATAACCTGAAAAGTCTCACCAGGCTTTAATGCAAACCCAATATCAATGCCGTCAGGTTTGCCCGCTTCATTCTGCTCGTAAAGAGAAAATTGAATAGCGGCCACACTTTGAACGGACTCGTTTTCCTGCAACTCACGTAAAGCATCCGCAGAAAATCCCACAGTTTCATTTGTAATCTGATAATCACCTAAATGGCTCTCCTGAAGGGCGCTGGCCGCATTTAGTATTGTCGTAAATCCTTGCAAGGCAATAAATACTGTGATACTCATAATCAGGGACAAAACTGTTATTGCTGTCCGCCCCTTATTTCTTTTCAAGTTGAGCCGTGCATAATATGCTTCAAAGTTGCGTATTTTTCTGGTTCGGCGTTTTCTGCGATGGATTTTCAAATTAGTTCCAGACATTGCCATAATGGGAGATACTTTTGCAGCAGACCGTGCTGCCGGCAATGCGGCAAACATGGCAAAGATTAAGGTAATAGCACCGCTGATAATCAACGAAATCACTTTCAGCGAACTGTTTTCTGCAATCAACGCTTGGAGTTCCGTCGCATTTTGAACCAAAAAGAGTTCAGGCGAAATCAGCCCGGTAGCTGCCGCCAAAATCCCGCTGGCACTTAGTGAACCAAGAAGCATACCGACAGGAATACCAATTACACACAGCAGGATTACTTCAATTACAACGATTTGATAAAGCTGACCTTTCTCGCCACCAATCGCCCGTAGCGTTCCGTATCCCTTCATTCGTTTAGATACGGAGATTTTCAAAATGTTGTAGATCACAAGTCCAGCAGCCAACAGGATCAGGAAGGCAACCAATATTCCCGCAACGGCCATAAAAGAAAAGCCGGTGTCATTGGCATCCTCGGAATCCGCAGTATAAGAAATCCCCATTGCGTTCAGATAGACCATATTGTAACTGGTGTCCAATTCGTGGATTTGGAGTTTCCCGTTGATGTCATCAACAATGGATTGAAATGCGCTTTTATCGGCAGTCCGTATATCCACATTATAATAAATATGGGATTGGGGAAGGAGCTGTATAGCCGTTCCTTCTCCAACAACGCCGGTAACTGTGCCACTTACATAACCCAAATAGTTGCTTTCCAAAATTCCCGTGAGGACAAATTCTGCGGTGTATGAATAACTGTCTGCAATATTATGACGAAGGGATTTTTCCAGCGAAAGACTGATCGTATCACCAATATTTCCGTCAAAGCCCAGATACTGCAATACATCTTCGGGAAGTGCGAGTTCCATCGGGGCCTGCGGCAGTTTTCCTTCTTTGATATTTGTGCTGGAAGGATAAATGGACGCATTATCACCTTGATATTCGGTCAATCCAAGGTTTAGGGATGAAGTTAGTTCCATACTACCAAGATAAATAGAAGCGCCTACATAAGAGAGCCTTTCATCCTGTTGCAGCGCATGGAGCTGATCGGCGTCCATTTGTAAAAATGTCGCATAGCGGTTCCCGCCAAGTGCGATTGCCTGTTGTTCCCGCATGGCAGTCAGGACGCCGAGAGATTGCCCGACGATGGTTGTCATCATCGTGGACAATATAACCGCAATAAGGACAAGAACAGAAGTTACTCTTTGTGCGAACAGTTCTTTGATTGCTAATGCCCGGTAGGATTTCATCTTGCTGTCACCTCCGAGAGAATACCGTCTACAATCTGAAACTGGCGGTCTGCCATCCGTGCAATGCGGATGTCATGGGTAATTACAACAAGTGCTTTCCCCATCTTCTTCCACACGCCTTGAAGCAGCTCCATAACCTCGCCGCCGCTTTTGCTGTCCAAATTCCCGGTAGGTTCGTCCGCAAAGATCACATCCGGTTTTGCAATCAAGGCGCGGGCAATCGCCACACGTTGCTGCTGGCCGCCGGATAATTCATGGGGCAGGTGATCCAAACGCCCTTGAATACCAAGCAGCTCCGTGAGTTGTTTTAAGTAGGCTTCATCCGGCTGCTTTTTATCCAGCAAAAGTGGCATAATAATGTTCTCTTTTGCTGTCAGAACGGGAAGCAGGTTGAATTGCTGAAAAATAAACCCGATCCGTTTGCGGCGAAAGGCAGACAGCTCTTTGTCGCTGTAACTGTAAATATCTTTTCCGTCATAGGTCAGGCTACCGGATGTAGGTCTGTCCAAACCGGAAAGCAGGTGGAGCAGGGTGCTTTTGCCGCTGCCGGACGGTCCCATAATCGAGATAAAATCACTGGAAACGATGTCCAGATCCGCATGATCCAAAGCCACAACCCGGTTTTCGCCGCTGCCATAGACTTTAGATAAATCTTTTGCTTCAATATTCATAAAAACACTCTCCTTAACTTGTGGTATAAGGAGAGTGTAAAATAGAAATCTCAAAAATCGCTCAAGGTTTGAAAGATAATTGAAAAACAGCGGTGGCCGTTGCTCCAACCGGGGTCTGATTTTCCAAAATCAAATTACCCCCATGTTTTTCACATAAAAGCTGGCTGTTGTAAAGGCCCATTCCAAAATGTGAGGAATTGCTGCTTGCGGTTTCAAAAGGTTTTGGCCCGTTCTCAATCAATTCAGGCGGGTATCCCGGCCCATCATCGGATATTTTCAAAAGCAGCTGTCCGTTTTCTAAAACAGCTTCAATAGACAGCCCGCTTTTTGCAAACCGGGCTGCATTCCCAATCAGGTTCTCTGCGACCGTGAGAAAAATGCCGTGATCTAAAACCACTTCTCCACCTGACGGAACCGACAGGGAATATTTTTTTGTGCCCGCTAATAACCGTGCGGTTTCCTGTAATTCACTTTGTAAAACGGAGAGCGCAACCGCTTTTGGATGGACGGAAAGCTGCTCCAGCCTTTGAACACTGCTCATCGCCTCTACATATTGTTCGATCCGCAGCGTATAGCTTTCCAGCCGGTCTATGGTCTGTTCATCCTGAATGCCCTGCCGCATCAGTTTTACCGTCCCTTTCAAAACGGTGATTGGATTTCGTAGGTCGTGAGAAAATGCGGCATTGAGCCGTTTCCGTTCTTCCGCCTGCTGCCACAGTAAACGGTTTGTTTTCAGGAGTTCCCCCCGCATCCCTTCAAAAGCAGCGCAGAGCCTGCCCATTTCATCATTGGACAGTACGGACAATGAAAAATCCAAATCATTATTCTGAATCCGTGTAATGCCGTTTAGTAAGACACCAATCGGTCGCTTTAGCTTCATATGATAAAAGAGAGCAACGGAAGTCAGCAATCCTCCCGCCGGAAACAGGATACAGGATGCAATTTGTGCAATATCCAAGGCTGTTATCACGCGCTGCTGTGACGCTGTTGGCTCTGGCAAAGGAACCACGGAACCATCTGATAGAATTTCCACTCCACCAGACGGATAACTTGCCGTAATACCACGACAAATGAAAATGACGATACCGAGTAATAGGAACGCAGCAAGCAAACAGAACAGGGATAAGAGCAAAAAAGACTTTTTGAGCCCCATGTTTTTCAGGCGTTCCACCGATACCCGCACCCCCAGACTGTTTCAATATAATTGTGTAGTGTATGTGCTGCAAATTTAGCCCGTATTTTCCGAATATGCTCCATAATCGTATCGCTGTTTCCGTCTCCATCCAGTCCCCACACAAGTTCATAGATCCGTTCCCGGTCAAAGACCTGTCCTGCATTGAGGGAAAGAAGTTCGACGATTTCAAACTCCCGCCTGGACAATGGAATGTTCTGACTGTTGATTGCCGCTGTCCGGGCAGAGTAGTCTAATGCCAATTCACCAAAAAAGCGAACCGCAGAATTACTCTGGCGGCGCTGCTCCCGCCGCAGGTGCGCGGCAACCCGCGCACCTAATTCGTCCAGGTCAAAGGGTTTTACAATGTAATCGTCTGCCCCGGCCTGAAAGCCAATGATTTTATCGCTGGACTCAATGCGGGCGGTCAAAAACAAAATGGGGCAAGTGATATAATCCCGTATTTTCTGGCAAACGGTCAGCCCATCTATATCCGGCATATTGATGTCCAGCAAAATCAAATCAGGACCGTTAGCAGCCTTTTGGAGCGCTTCCTGGCCGTTATATGCAGTCAGAATTTCATACTGTGCTTGAAAATAGCTCTTTATCATATCGACAATACCGCGTTCATCATCAACGATCAATATTTTTGATCTCATGGTTTATCACCTCTTTTCCATTATACCATATCACTTAATTCTCAAGAAATACTCAATATAATGAAAACAATGTCTTTGAAGTTCCAAATATCCACGAGATGTTACAGCACTTAAACATTTCAAAATATACGGCGGGCAGCCCAAAATGGCTGCCCGCTGAAACATACCACACATTCCTTTAGATAGATCCAACTTACATTGCTTCAATTTTGTAGCAATTCAAAAATTCATCGCATTTCAGGCCGAAGATTAACCCGTTTGAACAGGAACATCGTTGCGCAGAAATAGGTCAGGTATATAGCGCAGAACAGCAGGATCGTCACCATGCCATAGAACAGCACAAGCCCTTCCTGCAAAATTGCTTCCCCGAAAATGAACTGCGTCCCCACAATCAGCAGAATGGTAAGGATGATTGGGAAAAACAGCGGGATCAGGAACACGGTGGACAGTTCCCTGTGAATCAAAGAAACCTGCCTGCGTCCCGACACCCCCAGCCGGTCAATCACCGCATAATTCTTCCGGTTTTGGTCTATGGCGGAAAGCTGTTCAAAAGCCAGGACCGCACAGGAAAGAATGATAAAAATAATGCTCAGATACAGGCCGCAGAAAGAGATGGTGGTGAATCCGGTCAGAGAATTTGCAACACCCCATGCTTTTACTGTGACCCCCATCGTCACCCGTTCCGGCAACTCCTGTCCGGGCTGGATGTCCGGCTGCCACTCGCCGCTGTTCAGAAATTGCCTCAGCTCGTTTTTCAGCTCCGGGTATCCGCCATCCGCCAATTTCATTGCCAGACGGATTTTCTCCCCGGATAGCTGGGAAGCCACTTCGTCCGGCAGAACCAGGACATATCCCTTGGTTCCAGCCATTTGATACTGCTCCATCGGTTCAGTCCGGATCGGCGTTTCCGCAGGAGTCAAAGTCCGGCCGTTCAGTGTAATTTCCGGCTGCTGTTCCAGTCCCTGACGGATGCCGTCCATGTAGTTCCATGTATCACAGTGAACCAGGAACTCGTTACTGTTCATAGGAACAGGCGAAAGCCCCAGAATCTCCCGCAGGTGGTTATAGTCAGACAAGGACAGAGCTTCAATCGCTTCATGGGGAACCGCATACAGGTAATAGGTTACGCTGTCCTCTATCTCGCAGCGTTCCGCCACGAAGGAGCGGACAGAATCCAAACTTTCCTTGGTTAAGGGTGCATCAATGGCTACTCCGGCGTCGTAAGGGTAATACGCCTCCATGTTGGCCTTATAGCCAGCGCCCATTGTCAATCCCACAAACATGGTCGCAAGGGAAACGGTCAGCAGGATTGATACAACAGCCATTGTCCGCCCGGAAGATTGGATACGCCTGCCGATCTGCCCCAGAAAAAACAGGTTTTCTTCCCGGTACTTTCGGCGCGGGTTCCGCTTTGCCAGTTGGTAAAGTAAAACCGGGATTTTCCGGTGCATCTCGTAAACCCCCGTAAGGATCAGCAGACAGCCCCCGCCCCAATACAGCATTGCCTCATTAGTTTGAATGTGCAGTCCTTTTCCCAGCAGGATCACACCCGCAACCATTGCGGCAAGAGAGAGCAGACAGGCCAGGACGCTCCGATGCAAAGGCCGGAACCCGGTTTCTTCATTCTTCCGGCTGTCGTAAAGCAGGTCAATCACTTTCCTGCGCCGGATGACTTTTGCCGCGCGAAGCATCCCAAATCCATACATCAGAATGAAAAAGAAAAGGGCCATTCCCCATGCGCGGAGGGAAAATAGGATCTGATAATGATGCGGCACCTCAAAAATATTCTGAACCACCTGATTCAGAAACCCGGACAGTCCGGTTCCCAGAAGGGAACCCAGCAGAAAGGCAGCTCCGCCAATGATGCCGTTTTCCACCAGAAACAGGTTTCGGACAGTTTTCACTTCCATTCCCATCAGTTCATAGGCAGCGAACTCCTTTTTGCGCTGGCCCAGCATGAACCGGACGGCGTAGCCAACGACAAAAGAGGACAGCAACGCAACCAGCACCGATAGAATCAGGATGCCGGAGGTGAGTATAGACATATTCTCGGCCATGGCAAGAATGTCCGGGGAGAACCCCAACGCCAGGAAAGAATACATCAACGCCGCCGTTAAAGTGAGCGTTACAAAGTAGATGATATAATCCCGCAGGCTCCTGCGGATATTCCGATAAGCCAGTTTAAAGTACATTATTCACGCCCCCTCCCATCATGGTGAGGACATCTAAAATCTTGTTAAAGAGAGTCCTTCGGGAATCGCCGCCTTTGCGGATTTCCGTGAAGATCGCACCGTCCCGCAGAAAGAGGATACGGTTTGCATAGCTTGCGGAAAAGGCATCATGCGTTACCATCAAAATGGTTGCTCCCAGGTTTTCGTTGATACTCTGTATCGTGGACAGAAGCATTTGAGACGAATGGCTGTCCAGTGCGCCGGTGGGTTCGTCCGCCAAAATTAGCTTAGGATTGTTGATGATGGCTCTGGCGCAGGCGCACCGCTGCTTCTGGCCGCCGGACACCTGATAGGGGTATTTATCCAAAATATCCGTGATGTTCAGCTTTCCGGCCATTTCCCGCACCCGGCCGTCAATCTCGCCTGCGGGGACCTTATTGATGGTCAGCGCCAGGGCGATATTTTCGGAGATGGTCAGGGTGTCCAGCAAATTAAAATCCTGAAACACAAAGCCCAGGTTTTCCCGGCGGAACCGTGCGATCTGCTTTTCGTTGATCTCGGTCACATCGGTTCCGTCCAGATAAATATGCCCCGCGCTGACGGTATCAATGGTGGAAATGCAGTTGAGCAGGGTGGTCTTGCCGGAGCCGGACGCGCCCATGATCCCCACAAATTCCCCTTCCTCAACGGAAAAGCTGATGTCCTGAATGGCTTTTGTGATATTCCCGCCATTCCCATAATATTTCTGGATATGCTCCAGCTTCAATACTTCTTTCATAACTTTCACCTCTGCTCTCTATTGTAAAATAGTGTGAGCGCCGTTTGTATCAAGTTTTCTTACAAAGATCTAACAAAAATGTAAGAAGTGCAGGACCGTTATCAGCCCTGCACTTCATGGATCAGACAGTTGATATGGAACGCCAGGGAAATGGCGGTGCCTCGTCCCGATGATTCCGCTGCAATGCCGATTCCCAGCTTGTCACAGAGCCGTTTGCACAGGTACAAGCCGATGCCTGTGGACTGCTGGACCATACGCCCGTTCTGCCCGGTAAAGCCCTTTTCAAAGATACGCGGCAGATCGGCGGATGAAATTCCAATTCCATTGTCCTCTACTACGAGAAGCACCTGATCCTGCTGCCTGCGGGTAGAAAAGCGGAGAACCGGCTGGCCGGACCGATACTTGACTGCGTTGGCAATCAGTTGGTTCAAGATAAACCGCACCCATTTTTCATCGGAATACACCGTATCCGCCATTTCCTCTACTTCCAGCCGCACTCCGCTCTGAAGTAACAGATATTTGTTATCCGCAATCGCCTGATGCACCACTTGGGACAAGGACATTTCCCGGACGGAATAATCCTTCTCGGTGTGTTCGCTGCGGGCATAGTAGAGCGCCTGTTCGGTAAAGCGGTTGGTCTTTTCCAGTTCCAGAAGCAATTCTTTTGTCCAGTCCATCCGGTGATTTTCGCATAACAACTTCATGGCGGTAATGGGCGTCTTGATCTCATGAATCCACTGCTCAATGTACTCCTTGTATTCCAGGCGCTCCCGCCGGACCTCTCCAATTTGCTCCAGCATGGATTTTCCGGCCATTTTCAAAAGCTGGTAGTACACCTGATCCTCCGCTTGTTCCGGTTGTTCCATCACTTCGGAAATGAGATAGCGTTCCGAAAGCTGCCCCGCCATATCCAAAAGCTTCTGCATCTGCCGTTTCCGCGTCCAGTAGGTGAGAAATAGCCCCGTCAGCAGGACCAACGCCCACACTACCAAAATCAGCAGCACCGCCGAAATGGAATTGCCGCACACCAGCAGGAACACGGTGAGGACCGCCATGCAGACCAGGTTGGTCATTAGAAATGGGATTCGGTTTTTCCAATATCGCCTGCTGTTCATATCGTGTACCCCTGCCGGTGCTTGGTTTTGATAAAATCGGTCAGGCCGATGCCCGCCAGCTTCTCCCGGATACGGTTGATGTTGACACTTAGGGCATTATCGTCTACATAGAGCTGGTTATCCCACAAAAATTCCACCAAATCCCCACGGGCACAGATTTTCCCCGCATTTTTGAACAGATAATAGAGGATTTTCAGTTCATTCTTAGTCAGCTCCACGCTCTGTCCGTTATAGTCCAGACTACTGGATTCCAAACGCAGCACCGCGCCCCCGCAGGCCATTTGCTCGCTCTGCTGGACTGGATACGCCCGCCTGAGCAGGGAGGCAATTTTCGCTAGGAGAATTGCCGTGTTATAAGGTTTTGTAATGAAAGCATCGCCGCCCAGCATAATGCTGTTGAGTTCATCCATATCCGTATTGCAGCTTGTCACGAAGATAATCGGCACCTCAGAGAAGGTGCGGATCTGAGTACAGAGGGAAAAGCCGCTGGTTCCCGGCAGCTTGATGTCCAGCAAAATCAAGTGGGGCTGTTCGGCTTTGATCTGGCCGGTCACATCGGAAAATTCATCCGGTGCTGCTGTTTCATAGCCGTTGCTTTGCAACAGAATGGTCAGTTCGTTCCTTATCAATGGTTCATCTTCAACAATCAATATTTTTCGATTCATTCTGCCCCTCCAAGTAAATGGTTTCCTTTAGGGTCGATTATAACATAAAACAAAAACAGCGTCTTTGAAACTCCAATCAAAACAGCCGAGACAAGAATTTTCCTGTCCCGGCTGGCGGATGTTATTCCACAGTCCGCATCTGTTCAATGAGAGAGCTTTGTTCTTGCTTTCGGATGGTCCAGATGGAGAGCAGCAGCTCCAGGATCACCAGGACGCCGATATAGAGCAGCATCTGCCCAACGGGGAACTGATAAGTCAGTACCTGCCCCATCATCGCTTCTCCCATCCAGCGGCAAATCCAGACTGCCACAGGGGTTCCTACCGCCAGAGCGATGCAGCTACTAAAAAGGACATAGAACATCCCTTCCGCTGTCAGCACCTGATAAAGCTGCCGTTTGGTCATGCCCACCGCGCGCATCATGCAGAGTTCCCGGCGGCGGGAAAGCTGGTTGGATAGGGTCATGTTTACCAGATTGACTACGCCAAAGAGGAAAATCATCCAGGACAGTCCCTGAAACCCGCCGAAAATTGCAGTCTGCTGGAAGGTCCAGAAGTCCAATCCCTCGGCATAGGTATAAAGTCCCATGCCGGAAGGAGCGTTGGCTGCGGCGGATTCCAGGGCCGCTGTCACGGAATCCTCCTTGCCTGGGTCTGCGGAGATCACCCATGTGTAATCGAAATTTTCCACGCCGGAAATCATTTCTCTGGCAAGCCCTTCCGTAATCATAACGGCAGTAGAATCCAGGGCGTATGCTCCGTTATCCGATCCGGTCTGGTCAAAGGTTCCTACCATTGTGACGGTCATGGTTTTTTCTTCTGTTTCCAGTTCAATTTCTTCCCCTAATTGAATAAAATTTTGGTCATCCGGATTGTTGGCAAAAAGATCCCCAACTAGGATTTCCCTGTCATTCTCCGGCATCCGCCCGGAGGTCAAATGCTGCTCCACAAAGTCCCAATCTCCTTCCAAAGACAGCCCCTCCTTGGTAATGATGTCGCACATTCCGCCGCCTTCGGTAGTTTCCGCTTTGAAGTTGCAGCCGCCCACCGCACGGCGCAGAGTCCTTACCTGCTCCACACCGTCGATGCTCAAAAGATCCTGCTTGAAATCCTCGGTGAAGGGAGAATCCCTCATCTGTTCACAAGAATCGAGTTCCGTGTCATCCAGATAAAGCCGGAAGTGCCCGTAGGGAAACTGAATATCCGTGTGCTGCTCCGGGGAATAGGAACTGAATATCGAAGCCGATACCACCAGAAGCAGCCCGCCAAAGGTCAGTGATACCAGCACGCCGATGGCCCGTTCCCGGTCACGCCCCAGGTTCCGGGCTGCCATCGCCAGCGGGGTAAACCGACGGGGCTTTCGGGATTTCCCTGCGGCTTGCGGGCAATCGGTCAGGCGCAAAGCCTCCATCGGAGAGGTGCTGGCGGCGATTTTTACGGGTTTCCGAACCGAAATGCTCACCATGCCGTAGCTTACCAGCGCCGTCACCAATGCAATAGCCAGATCAGTTTCCAGGGAAAAACCGCTGGCAAACAGGTTGGATGCCAGCAGAGTTCCTATGACGATTCCAGCTAGAATCCCGATGGGAATACCCATCAAGGCCAGAAACCGGCTCTCCCGGCGCACCAGCCGTTTAATCTGCCGCTTGGTGGCCCCCAATGTCCGAAGCTGGCCGTAATTCTGTATTTTTTCCAGAACCGAAATGCGAAAAATGCTGCGGATCACCATACTGCCGCCCAGCATCACTACCAGAACCACCGCCGTCAGCTGAAGTATATTTTCCGGCTGAATTGTGCGGCTCACAGAGAAGTAGATGGAGCTGTACGACACAGAACGCAGCCCCAGCCGATCCCGGATTTCTGTTCCCAGTCTTTTCAGATCGTCAGCATAGTAGCTGTCGGCTCCCTTGATATGGACATAGGCATTGTAGCCGCTGGGGTCATAGCCGGGCTGTTCTTTCAAAAAAGATTGGGACACCATCACGCTGTACGCCTCCACGCCGGTATCCGGCGAGGACAGGATGGCGCTGACGGTAAACGGATACTCTTTTCCCTCGAATGGAACGGTGATCTGGTCGCCCACACCGCTGCCTGGAAAGAATTTTTCCAGGTAAGCGGAACTGACTGCCGCTTCATCCACGGTTTGGGGATAGATTCCCTCCACAATCTGCACCTGCATCCGTCCGGCATAAAGGGTATCCTCGTCCCCATAGGACATAGAAAGAAGCCCGCCGGTGTCGTTGTTATCATCCGTACCCAGAGAGTATTGCAGTCCGGCCCGTTCAATTTCCGGCTGCTGGCGCAGGCTATGCAGATTTTCCTCCGTGATTCCTGAATAGATAATTTCATAGGTATCCTCGGCCATTTTCCTCTGCATGGCCCCAGTGGAGAAGATGGCCGTTCCCACAACAGACATCAGAAACGCCGCCAGAGCGATGGTGAGAATCAGCAGGATATTCCGCCGCTTTTCGCTGGACAGGCTGCGCTTCGCCAGCCGTTTTACGACTTTGGTTGTGTTATTTTCAAAAGGTAAAGTCAATGTTATTCGCCTCCTTACGCCTTGATTTTTCCATCCTCAATACGCACGATCCGGTCGGCAAGCTGGGCGATCTCGCTGTTGTGGGTAATCATCACAAGCGTCTGGTTAAACTCCCGGCTGGTGCGCTGGAGCAGGCCCAGCACATCGGCGCTGGTCTTGCTGTCCAGGTTGCCGGTGGGTTCGTCGGCTAGGACAATAGCCGGTTTGGATACCAGGGCGCGGGCAATCGCCACACGCTGCTGCTGGCCGCCGGAAAGATTGTTGGGCATATTCTGGAGTTTGTCCTGAAGGCCCAGCATCTTCACAACTTCATCCATGAATTTCTTATCCACGGTGTCGCCGTCCAGCTCTACGGGCAGGACGATGTTCTCATACACATTCAGGATCGGCACCAGATTGTAGTTTTGGAACACAAACCCAATGTTGCGGCGGCGGAAGATGGTGAGCTGTTCATCGTTCATCTTTGCCAGCTCCTTATCCCGCACCACCACGCTGCCGGAAGTAGGGGTGTCCAGACCGCCCATCATGTGCAGCAGAGTAGATTTGCCGGAACCGGATGTGCCGACCACCGCCACAAATTCGCCTTCCTCCACGGAAAAGGTCACGCCGTCCAGGGCGCGGGTGATGTTCGGCTCAGCGCCGTAATATTTTTTTAGATCAGTCGTCTGCAAGATACTCATAAGAATACCTCCTTTCTTTACAATAAAAGAAGTCTAAAACTGAATTGTTGCAGAAATGTCCTAAAATCTAACCTGCGATATTTTTTTGAAAAAAACGGCAGCCCGCACAGGCCGCCGCTTGATTATCCTCGTGGAAGGAACACCGAAAAGATGGAACCTTTCCCAACCTCGGAAGTCACCAGAATGTAGCCGCCCTGCATGGTGATGATCTCGCGGGCCAGATACAAGCCAATGCCGATGCCATCCACCTCATGCACCGCTTCTTCCCGGTAGAACCGTTTGAAAATGGCGGCCTGTTCCTGCTCCGGGATGCCCCGGCCTGTGTCGGCCACATCAATTTTCCAGTACATTTCCCAATCCTGAACGGACACATGGATGCTGCCGCCAGCAGGTGTGTACTTCACCGCATTGTCCAGCAGATTAAACAGGGCCTCGGAAGTCCAGCGGCTGTCGTGGGAAATGGTCAACCCCTCCGGGCAATCCACAGTCAGCTCAATGCCTTTCTTCTCCATCGGGGCCAGAATCCCGTTGATGGCATTCACCAGAGTTTCCTCTATGGAAGTATCTTTTTTCTCCAGCGTAATCACACCGGCCTCAAGCCGGGAAGTTTTCACCATTGCCTGAATCAGAAAGTCCAGCTTGTCAAGCTGGCTGCCGGTTGCCTGCAAAAACTCCCGACGCTGTTCCTCCGAGATCGGACGGGTCAGCATGGTTTCATTGAGCATCTTCAGGTTTGCTATGGGAGTCTTGGTCTGGTGGGAAATGTCCGATAACAGAGATTGTAGATCGGCCTTTTCCTTTGAGACCGTGTTCCGGTCTTTCTGCATGATGTTGTAGAGCCGTTCCAGGCGGTGGCTGATCCGCGCCAGCAGCGTTTCCGCTTCATAGTCCATTTCTGGCCGTGCAGTGCTGTCCATCATGTCATCCAGCGTCCGGCACAGGCTGTCGGTGAACAAAGTCAGCTTTTGTTGAAAGTAGTGCAGGAAGATCCCGCCCCATACCAGGAACACAGCGGTCAGCAGCCCGCCGTACAAAACCACCCGCAGGTTTTTCGTAACCAGAAACAAACCCAGCAGCATCAGGAAAGAGGTGGTCAGCAGACCAACTGTAATGAGCCGCAGAAACTTTTTGACAGATAAATTTTCCAGCTTCATGCCTGCTCACCGCCGATCCACTGATAGCCCATGCCGTAGGCTGTCTTGATATACTTATGCTCGTCTGTTTCGATTTTTTTGCGGATACGGCTGATGATGGTGGTCAGGGTATGCTCGTCCACAAAATCTCCGTCAATGTCCCACAGCTTCTCTAAAATCTGCCGCTTGGTCAGGATAATCCGGGGGTTTTTCACGAACAGGAACAAGGTGCGGTATTCCTTTGGGGTGAAGTCCAGCGGTTCCCCGGCAAGGGACGCCCGCTGCTCGGAAAAGTCGATTTTCAGAAAGCCATCGTCAAACAGATCGTGCCGGGGCGTGCGCAGTTCCAGATTGGCAAAGACCGCCGCCACCTTTTTGCACAGCACCGTCACGGAAAAGGGCTTTGTCACATAGTCCGCGCCGCCTGCTTCATAACCTTTCAGCATATCGCTTTCCTTGTCATTGGCGGTGATAAAAATGATATAGGTGTGCTGGCCGCGCCCCCGGATTTCTTCACAAAGGTCCAGCCCGCTGCCATCCGGCAGATTGATGTCCAGAAGCGCAATATCAAACTCGATTGCTTTCAAATGGGAAACTGCATCCTTGTAATTATAGGCTGCTGTGACTTCATATCCATCAGACGCCAGGTTATATCCCAAAGTCCGGTTCAGGAGAATATCGTCCTCCACAATCAGTATCTTTCTCATATTCTCACTTCCTCCATGTCATTATACTATCTTTTAGTATAATGGGAAATGTTGCAGAAATGTCCTAAAATAAAAAAGGGGACTATCCCGCAGATTGATAACTTTCATAAATACCTCCGTTTCGGGTGTTCGGGTTGACGGGTAGCCGAAACGGAGGCGGTGGAGAGCGACACCGGGGTACGACCTCGGGCCAACATGGCCCGAAGTCATTGGAGGCAAAACAAAAAGTACCCGGACGGCATATAGCCGCGCAGGTACATGAAATTACATTATCTGTCAGGTCAAGACATTTTTCGCATACAGTGCCGCAACATCCCTGCGCAAATGCAGGAATTTTTTTGACAGGTCATACTCTGTCAAAAATTGTCGCTTAGAAATAGAAACCACGGCGGCACCTCCAAGTAGACCGCCGTAGTTGGTTATGCCTTAGTCGTCATCTCCTTACAAGGACAAAGAAACGGCGGCTTTGAAAGCCGCCGAAAAACAAATTGGCATGAAAAATTGATGCTGAACGACGGCTTTTTTTCTTTTGCCGTCGTCCGGCAAGAACCACTACTATCGAAATCAATTTTACATTGTTATCAATAAGAAGGCATGAGTAATTCACGCATTTTCTATTTGCGCGAATTACTCATGCCTTTTCCTTCGCGGAAAATTATACTGAAGTTGTACCACGAAAGGAGCGAATGTATATGAGTACGCTATTACAAGTTATGGATGTAACCAAAGTTTATAAGAACCAGCCAAAGCCCGGCCTTGACCATGTTTCTTTTGAAGTTGAGAAGGGCGAGTTTTTGGGCATCATGGGGGCCTCTGGGTCTGGTAAAACGACCCTTCTGAATGTTCTTTCTACAATCGACATTCCGACCAGCGGGCATATTGTTATGGGGAAAACTCATATTGAAAAACTCGGTCAAGGACAGGCCGCTGATTTCCGAAAAAATAACTTAGGCTTCATTTTCCAGGAATATTTTCTTTTGGATAGCTTGACTGTGAGAGAAAACATTGCCGTCCCGCTGACTTTGCTGCACAAACCGGCAAAAGAGATTGACAAAAAGGTGAAAGAGCTGGCCGAACTGTTTGGAATTGACTCCCAGCTAAAAAAGTATCCCAGCGAATTGTCTGGCGGCCAGCGGCAGCGTGCGGCGGCGGCTCGCGCAATGGTAAAACGTCCTCCGCTAATCTTTGCGGACGAACCCACCGGCGCACTGGATTCCAGTTCTGCCACTGAACTGTTGACAGCATTAACAGAAGTCAACCATACTTTGGGAACCACAATTCTCATGGTAACCCACGATCCCTATGCTGCCAGCTATACGGATCGCATCCTTTACTTCAAAGATGGGCATATCATCTCTGAACTGCAACGCCACAATGCTGAACGGCGGCGTTTCTATGAAGCTATCATGCAGGAATCGGCCCGCCAGGACGAGAAGCGGTAACTGGGGGTGATTATATGAATTTAGCAACAATAGCATTAAAAAATCTGAAACGGAACTTTTCTTTTTATTCTCTGTATCTTGTTTCTGTTTCTTTCGTTTTGATGATTTATTTCTGCTTTACCTCTTTTTCCATGAACGAGGTTATCATGGAAAAAATCTCGTCGGATGGCCGTGTAGAAATGATGTGCAGCGTAGTTGCGGTATTTATCATGGCGTTTGTTGTGTTCTATATGTTCTACTCAAACAACTTCTTCATGCGCCGCCGGATGAAAGAATTGGGCATTTATGCTCTGCTTGGATACCGAAAGGGGGATATGCTTCGCCTGCTGACCATAGAAAATATCTTTGTTTGCCTTGGCGGAATGTTCGCTGGCATTTTAGCTGGTAGCTTGTTGCACATTGGTATAACGGCAGGAATTGTTGCTTTACTTGGATTGACGATTGATATGGGGGCAATTCCGTTTATCAATCCACAGGCTGTCAGCTCAATCTTCCTGTTTATCCTTGCTGTACTGCTTACCCTTACACTTTCCAATGCAGGATTGCTTCTAAAATCAACCCTTTTGGACTTGGTTCGTCTGGAGAAAAAAGTGGAGAAGCCAGTTCGTCCCAATATCGTTTTATCCGTTATTGGAATTATTGCTCTCCTTGGTGGGTATGCCTTGGCACTGGATATGGTTCGGGGTGCTCAGTCTGTTTGGACAACGATTGGTTTTTATCCTATTGCATTGCTGACGCTGGTACTGGTAGTAGTTGGCACAGTGTTGACCATCTATTCTTTCGTACCTTTCGTATGTCAGTGCATCAAAAATCGTCACAGCGTTCTGTACCGGGAAAACACGATTATTGTTGCTCCCAAATTTATGCACCGTATCCGCTCCAATGCAAAGTCACTGATTCTTTTGATTCTGCTGGTTGCAGGAACGCTTTCCGTTTTTGGCGCAACCACGCTTTCAGTTTGGTATCCTTACAGAGCCGTGGAACGAATTATTCCTTCCGCTATCGAATACCGGGTTGAGGACGAACAACTGAACAAGCAGGCACTGGAAGCACTGGCTGAAGGACTAAACGGGCAGGAATATCAGGTACAAGAAACCAACTTGCTAAAAATCACAGCCTCGTCAGATCGGCTTCCTGATGAATACAGCATTAGCAGTGAAGGAGTACGCACACCTGGATTTGAGTGTATGAGGCTGAGCGACTACGATACTTTACTGAATAGTCAGGGAAAAGAAAGTTCCATTTCTGAGCTTAGTGATACGGAATGTGTTTTGGTGAAATACCGGCCAGACCCTGAAAACTCTGATGTTGGTGCTGTTTATCATCTGGATATTGGAAATGGTGTTTCAACTGATGTAACCGTTGTTCAGACCACTTTGGATAACCCGATTGGATTCGCAAATAGTGTTGCCACGCTTCTTGTTTCCGACCAACTTTATCAGAATATCGAAAGCGGACAGCCGGAGAAAATCACTGTTGTGAGCATCAACGGCGGAATGACCCGTTCCGATGGAACTGCCTATACGATTTTGAAAAATACTATGCCGGACAACATCTATCTTGCAAGTGCCTGGCAACGACAGACAGAAATCATTCAGCTTAACAGCTCTACCTATCTGTTGATTGCATTTGCCACGATTATCTTTCTAATTGCAACTGGCAGTATCCTCTACTTTCAAAATCTGTCTGCTGTCACCTATGATCGGGATGATTACAATATCCTTCAACGCATGGGATATAATAAAAATATGATAAAGCGATGTGTCCGCCGTCAGATTCAGATTTACTTTGTGATTCCTTATGTGATAGGTATGCTGCACAGCATTTTTGCCATTATATGTTACAAATCAGCATTGATGGATGATGTGCTGGGTCAGGCAGGCGAGGTTATTCTGCCTATTGCCTTGGCCGTTGGAATTTTTTCCATCGTTTACTTTATCTACTATGAAGTGACGAAATACTCCTGCTATAAAGCAGCCATGAACTAAATTTACCGCAGGCGGCTGGTTTCTCCACAGAGGCCAGCCGCCTGCGGCTACTCCACTTACTTCACTTGCAGATTTAGTCCGTGTCGAGTAGAATAAATGCAGATGGGAGGTGCCGCCGTGAAACGAAAATATATGGTAAGACAAGGTTTGATGATACTCAATCAGCTATTTCTTATCGTGTTTCTTTGTGTAATGAATACTGTCGGAGCTAAAATACCAGCGGAAAATACCGTTCACATTGTACTTCTGACACTTCTATTTTTTGACGGATACTACATATCCGGTAAAAACCTAAAAGGAAATCCTGTCCTATCACAATTTGCAATTCTCCTTGTAGTATTTGGATGGCATTTTGGACTATCTCTATTTTCTGCCTACCCCCTTGCAGATGCGGCATCCATTGTTATTCTACCAATTTGCCTGTATCAACTGGTGAACTTCGTGCAGGCGTTTCTTTTTCAAGGAGCAAATTACAAGGGAAGAAAACTATTTCTGTCCGGGATAGCTGCAATCTGCTTTACAGCAACGATCAGCTTTTTCTTTGACAGGGTATGGTTTTATGCCCTCTACAACATTCAGTTTATAGTTTCCTTTGGTTGGTGTATTGCTATATCTGCAATTCATCATAAACGAGTATGGTTTGTTTTAAGGAGCCAAAGAAAGCAGATCCTATTTTCTGTGATCTTTGTTTTGCTGCCATTTATTTGCTACACGGCAGTTTTTTACAAAAAAGAAAATTATGTTGAACAGATGGGGCTATACCTGATTGTCGTACTTACATTTGTCAGTATCCACAGTATCATTTTTCGGGCGAAGCCACAGAAGCCTTTTTTTGCATTAAGCCGCCCTATAACAGTCATTTTTCTTTTTGTGTGCATTGCCAGCTTCGTACTGATCGTATGGTTGTTTGGTTTGCCCATTTTAACGGCGGTTACGTTGCTTTACTTGCTCGTTTTCTGTGGACTGATTTATCGCCTGCTACTGTTTTGGAAAGCAAGCAAATCGGATAATTATGCCTCAGATGCAGTTCCTTCTTTTTACGAATATACCGTAGCACAGCTCAAACATGAAGAAGCGTTGAGAAAGGAATTTACCAATTATCTGCATGATGATATTTTACAGGACATTCTCTCGATGAAAAACCTGTTGCACAAAGCCGGGCAGCCTGAAGTTCAGCGACTGCTAGATGATACGCTGCGAAAACTAACATCTTCCATACGTTCTCAAATGCAGGCATATCATCCGAAATTGTTAAAGAATTTGACCTTCAAGGAAAATTTGCAAAGCGTCCTTGACTCCATCACTAACGACAGTAACACCACCATTACTTTAGAATGTAAGGACGATATTTTTCTGGTAGAGCCATATACCATGTTGATCTGCCGATTTGCGAGGGAATTGACCGTAAACGCCCTCAAACACTCTCATGCAACAAGGATTGAAGTAAAACTGCAACAAGAGCATGACATGATTGCCCTGCAAGTATCCGATAATGGTGATGGATTTTCAGTAACGGCGGACAATCCATCCCCTCATCATGGGCTATCTTCTATCAATGAACAGGTGGCTTTTCTGAATGGGCACATGACAATCAAAGCAAATCCAGAAGGTGGGACAAGTGTTGACATCCAAATACTCATGAAAGGAGATGAATCCTATGCGAGTTTTGTTGGTCGATGACCATGCGCTTTTTGCTCAAAGTCTGGCGATCGTATTATCAGACTTTCCATCCATCGAACAATTTTCAACTATCAAATCTGTTGATGAAATAGAGACAACGATTGAAAGGGACAAGCCGGATATTTTGCTGATGGACATCAATCTTGGAAAACTGTCCGAAGAAGATGGTTTGCTCCTGGCACAGAACCTTTTGCAAAAGTATCCCCGTCAAAAAATTGTTATCTTGTCAGGCTACGACCTGCCGGTTTATCGCAAAGAAGCTGAGAAGCTGGGGGCAAAAGGTTTTATCAACAAGGATATTGAGCCAGAAGGATTGTTGCACATTCTGGAAGCAATAAATAATGGCTCCACCTTCTTTGAAAAAGATGGGGTCTATATAGAGGAACTGACAGAAACCGAAAAGCAGGTTCTGCGTATGTTGGCGAATGGCATTAAGAGAAAGGAAATTGCCGAACAGCTTTTTATGAGTGAGAGAACCGTTTCCAATCACTTGCAGCACATATTTGAAAAATTAGCTGTTTCCTCAGCGGTAGAAGCTGTAACTAAAGCTATTCAACTGGGGTATATTCCACCACTTTAATCTGTAACATTAAACTCCTGAGTAGCTGGTTCACCGAATTCGGGATAATACTGGCAAGCAATGCCTGTGGCTATCCAGATAGCCCCACGCGCTTGTTGAGGGAAGTCCCCCAAGCCCCCTTTGAACACAGATTTTCAATCTGTGGCTGCGCGTTCTGGCGAACGCTTTTGACCGCGACCAGCTCACCGCTGGCCGTGGTCTTTTTCTTTCTGTTGCGGCTCGGTCGGCTCTATCGCCAGGACCCGATCCACGTTGTTCTTGACGGTCAGCAGTTCCCGCATGGCGGCGCGGGCCTGCCGGTACTCTCCGTAAGCCTTTTTCTTATCCGCCAGCAGCTGGGCATACTCGGACTGAAGCTCCTTGATGGTGGGCAGCTTTTTCACGTTCAGCTCATTAAAGGCCTCCTTGGCCGCTTGGTGCAGCCGGATCTCATCCTCATGCTCCGCGTAAAATTTCCGAGAATATCCGGCCCTTCGGTAGGCCACATAGGTCTCGCGGGTCTTAGCATAGTTGACGATGTGCGTGCGCAGCACGGCGATCTCAGCCATGCGCTTTTCGGCCGCCTTAATCTGTGCAGATAGCGCATTGTATCGGGCTGTTGCCTCTGCCGTTTTTGTTTCCAGGTCGGCATAGTCCAGTAGGCCGTGTTCGGACAGATAGTTGAGGGTTTGAGCCATCTGCTTGAGGTTGAACACCTTGGCCCAGCGTGTATACCCGGCGCCTTTCCCGGCCTGGAGTTTTGCCTGGATGTCTACCAGCAGATTGACCTTGGGCGGAGCAGCCTGCACAGCAGTTTCCTTTCGGGGTGTATGCTCCTTTTGCCCGGAGAGGACGGCAAGCAGATCGTCCAGCGTGTAGCCGTCCCCCAGTCGGTCAAAGCGGATATTGTTGCCCCAGCCCTCCGCGCTGATGGAAATGGTTTTGCCGCGCCGGTGGACGGTGAAGCCGTCCTGTTCCAGCAGACGAAGAAGCTCCTCCAAGGCGCCCGGTTTCTGTACCAGTGCCCTGTCAATGGCCTGGCGCAGTTGCTCCTTGTGGGAGGGCTTCGCCGCGTCGCCCAGCCACTTGTTGTAGCTCTGGCCGCGCCGCTTAGGGGTCTCCACGATGGAATAGCCGTTCTCAATGCAGATGGTATCGTTCAGACGGCGGACGGCACGGGTGCTTCCCCAGAAATTGCGGAACTTGCGGTCACACTCCAGCGTGGTGGAGTTCCATATAATATGGTTGTGGACGTGAGCCTTGTCGATGTGGGTACAGACGATGAAAGCGTGCTTGCCCTTGGTGAAGCGCCGGGCCAGCTCCACGCCCAGGCGGTTGGCTTCCTCCGGCGTGATCTCGCCCGGCACAAAGGACTGCCGCAGGTGGTAGGCAATCACATCGTCCGCACCGCGCACCCGGCCGGTGCGGGCGGCGTAGGTCTGCTTGTCCAGCAGGAACTGCGCGTCGGCCACGCGGCTGTCGCACTGGTAGCTGGTGATGAGCCTGCCGTGGTCGGTCTTGTCTGGATTTTTTACATAGTCGATGATGTCGCTGATGGCCTTGCCGACCGTGCGGCCCTTTCCTGCGTGCAGCGGCATGATGCGGGTGGTGGCCATGACTTTTCCTCCTTCCATCGGAAATGCGTTTGATATTGCGTGCAAAATCTCGTATAATAATAAAAAAGTATAAAACCAACTCGAAAGGGGGCTGTTGCTCCTATGACAGAAGCCGAACTTCTGAAGCTGATCGAGGACGGCGAGAACATCCGGGTGGAGTTTAAGAAATCCACCACCGAGATTACAAAGGATGTTTACGATACCGTCTGTTCTTTTTCCAACCGGGACGGTGGAATCATTCTCCTGGGCGTCAAAGACAACGGAGAGATTTTGGGCGTTGCCCCGGATGCGGTTGACCGTATGAAAAAAGACTTCGTGACTTCCATCAACAACGGGCAGAAAATCAATCCGCCTCTGTACTTGCAGCCGGAAGCCTGCACCGTAGACGGCCGCACGCTGCTGGTCATTCAGGTGCCGTCCGGCAGCCAGGTCTGCCGCCATCACGGGCGCATTTTTGACCGCAGCCACGAAGCAGATATTGATATAACCGACAACTCCGACATGGTGTACCAGCTGTACGCCCGGAAAAGCGGTAGTTATTTTGTAAATAAAGTGACCCGCTTCCAGATGGACGACTTGCGCCCTGACCTGATGGAGCGCGCCAGAGCCATGACCACCAGCCGCACGGCCAACCATCCGTGGAAGTCCATGTCAGACGAAGAACTGCTGCGCAGCGCCGGT
>ERZ1090860.33-NODE-33-length-82357-cov-28.978737_pt1 | contig 82357 bp, 67 predicted proteins | sample MGYA00478483_ERZ1090860 | MGnify/ENA primary metagenome ERZ1090860 (study PRJEB33644, sample SAMEA5815741) | chicken gut metagenome | biome: Chicken; feature: Gastrointestinal Tract; material: Caecum | place: Ireland | collected 2019-01-01 | study: A study of the...
GGCTTAACTTCTTGTTTTACAGGAACCCTTTTTGCGAACAATACTTGACGCAGCCTAAAAAGGGCTTCTTTTCGGCTCATGCACGGAGGACAGTTCCGTCCGCCAAGGTGATGCAATGTCCGTTATATTGGATGGTCCCCTTATTATCCAGAGAATCCACTGTGCTGTCACCGGTCAGTACCCATGTGCTGCTCTGATCTATCTTCACGGAAATGTACCCGTTTCCAGCTTCGTCATCACTGCGAACAATAGCGCCGGAAAGCAAACTTGTTCCTGTCAGCTCAAGCTGTAAAGTAGAATCACTGTCCACCATCAAATTGCCGGACAATGTCTGCTGCTTTGCTTTCAGATGGACAGCCGTCTCCTGCCGCTCTCCCTTGGAGGCCACACGCAATAAAGCTCCTCCACCCATGTTGAGAAGATCTATACGGTTCAGTTCAAGTTCACAGTCGGCACCTTCGATATAGAACACATCCCCATTTCGGGAAAGTAGGCTTCCATCCGACATGGCAAAAGAAATGGACTTTGGCGCCGGACTGCTTTGTCCGCCGATTTTCACTGTATACGGTTCTTTCTCTTCTTCCATACTGTTCCGATTACCGCTGACATCGCAGTTCTCCAATGAAAGAGAACCTGCATCACTCACCACAATTGCCTCCGAGTTGTTGGCTGTCAACTCCGCATTTTGAACGACGACCTCCCCCGCGGCATCAATCACAGGCGCATCGTACCCGCCGGAAGTGTAGGTTCCGCCCTCCACATTCAGCGAGCCGCTTTCGGTTCGGAGAACCGGAGCGGAAGTGCCGGATGTGGTAATCGTCATATTGCTGGCGTTCGCACAAGCCCCGCCGGACGTCTGCAGGGCAGTGGCCCTTTCTCCTGTTGTTGTGATGGTTGTGTCATTCAAGCGAAGAGATGTACCGCTTCCATGACCGAACACCCCACAGCTATCTGACGCCGAAGAATTGACAACGCCTTTTGAAAGGGTCACTTGCGCACCGCCTGTAACCAGCAGCGCAGCGTTCCGTCCGTAATAATTGCTTGCAGCTGTGCTGGTGCTGCCGCCATCTGATTTTTCAACACGGACAGAACGCAGCCCTACCTTTGCCGCTATAATACGAAGGGCGTTCTCGTCAGCAGACTCGGAGGTGTATTCTTCACCCTGTCGGGTCGTACTTTCTTCTATGCTGGCTGCGGATGTTCCCTGCAGCGTTGCGGCATCTGTCTTTCCTTGCCGTATATCCTTCAGAACCACCACTGTCAATGGGGTACGATCGCCGCTCACGGTGACATTCAAAATTGCACTCGGTGTTATATTCTCCAAACTGGCGGTCTGTACTGCACCATCATCCGCCATAACAAAACATTTTGCCGTGCCAAGATTCAATACAACATCTTTTTGCCACGGCACAAAGACTTGCATCGGAGTCTGAACTACAGGTGCTGTATGAGAAGAGCTTCGTCCTGCCTGAATAAAGTTGGTTGCCAGCAGAGATTCCATCGCAGCACTTTCTGAAGTCTGCACCACGGCCAGTTCTCCCAGGCGGAGCGTTACTGTATCTGCATCCAGTTGAATGACCTGGCCAGTCAATGTTGTGCTGTTTCCTTTCCAGACATCTGACAGTGAACCTATACTGCATGCCGCAAAAATCAAAACCATTATCACACCAAACAATGATGTGTATTTTTTCATAAAACATTTGCCTCTTTACTTTCCGCCGCGATCAAGGCAGCGGCTATACGGCGGCAGTCCCCGCTTTATTCATCAGCATAGCCGGAAAATGTGATAGATTTCTGTTGCGCATGTGAAGATTTGGTAGGTTCCTTCCGGACTGCATCATACATAATCCAATCAAGGTCCGGACATTCTGTTTATGGAGGTGATTATAAAATGTGTTATCTGGACTGTTCCCAGTCTGACTGTTGCCATAATAAGGGCGGCGGATGCTGCCTGGACGGCGTGAGCGTACACCATACCGGCTCCACTGATTCGGTGTGCAGCAGTTACCGCAACAACGAAGCTTACGGCAATGTCTGTACCGACAACGTACCGCCCGCCGCTGAGACTTCCATCCGATGTGATGATGCCGGCTGTCGGTACAATGACCACAGCCGCTGCAGTGCCATGCACATCACCATCAAGGAATGCAGCTGCGGTCCCCAGTGCGCCACCAGAGCCGATCGCTGAGTAGTATTACAGCAAAAAGCCCTCATGTACGGAAGATATCCGCACATGAGGGCTTTTGTATCACAAATCAGAATTCATCCAGATCACAGATGGCGCCGTAACACTCAGGACGCCGGTCCCGGAAAAGGCCCCATTCCAGACGAGCCTGCCGGTTTGCCGCAAAGTCATAGGAGGCGGTCAGAACAGCGTCTCCCTCCCGACTGGCCTGTGTCAGAACCGCACCGGTCTCGTCCGTCAGGAAACTGGTACCATAGAAGCGCAGGGCGCTCTGCTGGCCGCCGTTTTCCGCACAGGGGCTGACAACCTCCACTCCATACCGGTTGGCTGCTGCCACAGGCACCACGTTGGCTGCCGAATGTCCCTGCATGGTGCGCTGCCAGTGGCCGGCGCTGTCCACATCCAGGATCGGCTCGCTGCCAATGGCCGTGGGATACAGAATAATATCAGCTCCGGCCAGCGCCAGACAGCGGGCGGTTTCCGGGAACCACTGATCCCAGCAGATGCCGACGCCTACCCGGCCGTACCGGGTTTCAAAAACACGGAAACCGGTGTTGCCGGAGGTGAAGTAGAATTTTTCCTGGTAATAATGGTCATCCGGAATATGGGTTTTGCGGTAAACGCCCAACACACTGCCATCCGCATCGATCATGGCTACACTGTTGAACAAGCGGGTGCCATCCGCTTCATAAAAGCTGACAGGCATGACGATCTCCAGTTCCCGGCAAACCTGGGAGAATCGCTGCACCGCCGGGTTTTCCGCCAGCGGCGTGGCGTAGGCATAATAGTCGTACCGGCGTTCCTGGCAGAAGTAGGGGCGTTCAAACAGTTCCGGCAGAAGCACGATCTGCGCGCCCTGAGAGGCTGCCTGCCGGACCAATTCCTCGGCATGGGCGATATTTTCGGCCGGGTCAGCCGAGCAGGACATCTGCACGGCAGCTACCATGGTTTGAGGCATGGGTTTCCTCCTTACTGAGTTACTGTGGAATCTGCTGGGTAATGCAATGAATGTTCCCCCCGCCCTGTAAAATTTCCCGGGCCGGCAGACCTACGACCTTCCGGTCAGGGCAAAGGGATTGCAGAATGCGCAGCGCCCGAGCATCACTTTCGGCATTTTCGCCGCCAAACTGAGGTACCAGCACAGCGCTGTTGGTAAAATAAAAGTTCACATAGCTGGCCGCCAAACGCTCGCCCGGGGTACGTACATCCTCCCCGGGTGCAAACTCATAGGCGGCGCAGTCCTCCTCGCTGCACAAAATCGGATGGTCCGGAATGGGCAGCTTGTAAACGGTAAGGGAGCGTCCCTTGGCGTCCGTGGCATTTTCCAGATACGCAAGATCTGCTGCCGACAGCGCATACTGCGGATCATTTTCCTTGTCGGTCCAGGCCAGGACCACCTGTGCGGGACCCACAAAGGCACAGACATTGTCCACGTGCTCGTTGGTCTCATCGTTGTAGATACCCCGTGGCAGCCAAAGGACCTTTTGTACCCCCAAACGACGGCACAGTTCTTCTTCGATTTCCTCCCGGGACATATCCGGATTGCGTCCGGCGGAAAGCAAACAGCTTTCGGTCACCAGCGCGGTTCCTTCTCCATCGGTGTGAATGCTTCCGCCTTCCAGTACAAACGGCGCCGCATCCTCGCAGGGCAGATCCAGCGCCTTGCAAAAAGCCGAAGCCACCACATCATCCTTGTCCCAATCAGCGTACAAACCGTCCACCGCACCGCCCCAGGCGTTAAATCGCCAGCTGATGCCTTTAAGTCTGCCTTCTGCGCTGCGGACAAAGGTCGGCCCCACGTCCCGGGCCCAGGCATCATCACTGTCGATGCAGAGCACGGTGGCGCGTGAGATATGCGCCACCGCCCTCCGAGCTTCTTCCAGGTGATCGGGGCCTGCGAGGATATATAGCTCTTCGCTCTCGGCAATTGCTTCAAATACCCGCACAAAGGCTTCTTGTGCACGGGCTGGATTCTTGCCCCAGCTGCCGGGACGCACCGGCCAGATCATCAGGGTACCGCGGTGAGGGGCGTACTCCGCCGGCATGCGATAATCGGACATGAAAAAACCTCGTTTCTGGCCATTGTTCAGGAAAGGCGCATTTTGAAATCTTCGTAACCGAAGCGGCGGACCACCTCGCAGCGGCCGTCGGTATGGCGTAAAGCGATATCCGGCAGCGGCATCCCATTGAAGGTGTTGTTCTTGACCATGGAATAAATGGCCATATCACCGAACACCAGTCGATCCCCCACCTGGGGCTGTTTGTCAAAACTGTACTCGCCGATGACATCCCCGGCCAGACATGTGCGCGCCGCCAGACGGCAGGTGCAGGGCTTCTCCCCCGCTTCCCCTGCGCCGAACAGCGGTGGGCGGTAGGGCATTTCCAGCACGTCCGGCATGTGACAGGCTGCAGAAGCATCCAGAATCAGAACCGGCATGTCACTGGCCTGCACCACATCCAATACGGTGGTAATCAGGGAACCTGCATTCAGAGCAATGGCCTCACCGGGCTCCAGATAAACCTCCACGCCGTACTTTTTCCGAATATACAGAATCAGGTCTTCCAGCGCTTTCAGGTCATACCACTGGCGGGTGATATGGTGCCCGCCCCCAAGGTTCAGCCATTTCAGGCCGGACAGGAAGCTGCCGAATGTTTCTTCAAAGGCCCGGAAGGTTTCCACCAACGGGGCGGAATCCTGCTCGCACAAGGTATGAAAGTGCAGACCTTCCACCCCTTCTGGCAGCGTGTTTGGAAAATCGCAGCGGCGGATGCCCAGGCGGCTGCCCGGAGCACAGGGATCATAGATGGCATGGCCTTCCTGGGTAGAATGCTCAGGATTGACCCGCAGCCCAACGCTGGCATGGCTCCCCTGCCAGACGGCACGATGGGCTTCCAGCTGCGCCAGAGAGTTGAAGCTGATGTGGTCGCAGATTTTGACCAGCTGCTCCATCTCCTCCGGCGTATAGGCCGGACAGAACACATGATTTTCCTTTCCGGGCATCTCCTCGTGGGCCAGACGTGCCTCGTACAGGCCACTGGCGGTAGCGCCGGCCAGATATTGTCCGATGAGCGGGTAAACCCGGAACATGGAAAAGGCTTTTTGCGCCAGGAGGATATGGCAACCGGTGCGCTGCTGTACCCCTCGCAGGATGGACAGATTCTGCACCAGTACCGCTTCGTCCACTACATAAACCGGGGTACGCAGCCCCGGCTCCGTGCTTGCCAGCCGCTCCATCATTCCACCGTAGCGGGGGCTTCATCCACTACCCAGGGCAGCCCGTACTGGTTGAGCATTTCCATGAACGGGTCCGGATCCATCTCTTCCAGGTTGAACACGCCGGGCTTGCGCCACTGTCCATTGGCTACCAGAGCAGTGCCGATCATGGCAGGCACACCGGTGGTGTAGCTGATGGCCTGACTGCCCAGTTCCTTGTAGCATTCCTGGTGATCGCAGACGTTATAGATGTAGATGGTCCGTTCCTTGCCATCCTTCACGCCGGTGTAAATGCAGCCGATGTTGGTCTTGCCCACCGTGCGGGGACCCAGGGAGGCCGGATCCGGCAGCAGAGTCTTCAGGAACTGGATGGGAACAATCTCATGTCCTTCAAAGTTGATGGGGCTGGTGGAAAGCATGCCCACATCTTCCAGACACTTCATGTGGGTCAGATAACTCTGGCCAAAGGTCATGAAGAAGCGGATACGCTTGACCCCGGACACATTCTTGGCCAGACTTTCGATTTCCTCGTGATGGAGCAGGTACATGTCCTTTTTGCCCACCTGGGGGAAATCGTACTCCCGCTTGATCTCCATGGGCTTGGTCTCTACCCAGTGCCCGTCTTCCCAGTAGCTGCCATTGGCAGAAACTTCCCGCAGATTGATCTCGGGGTTGAAGTTGGTGGCAAAGGCGTAACCGTGGTCGCCGCCGTTGCAGTCCAGGATATCGATGGTGTGAATCTCATCGAAATAGTGCTTCATGGCATAGGCAGTAAAGACGCTGGTAACACCCGGGTCAAAACCGGAGCCAAGAATGGCGGTCAGGCCGGCGTCCTGGAACTTTTTGGCGTAAGCCCACTGCCAGCTGTAGTCGAAATAAGCGGTAAAGCCTTCTTCCTTGCAGCGTTTCTCATAGATAGCGCGCCAAGCGGGATCGTCGGTATTTTCAGGCTCGTAGTTGGCGGTGTCCACATAATGCACGCCGCATGCCAGACATGCATCCATGATGGTCAGATCCTGGTACGGCAGTGCCACGTTCAGGACCAGGTCGGGGCCATAGTTCTTGATGACCCGCTTCACGTCCTCCACATCGTCAGCATTGACGGTGGTGGTGGTGATCTTGACGGGGGTACCCGCAGCTTCCAGCTTGGCTTTCAAAGCGTCACACTTGGAAACGGTCCGGCTGGCGATGCACAATTCACCGAAGGTCTCATGGTTCTGGCAGCATTTCTGGATGGCCACACTGGCCACGCCGCCGCAGCCGATAACAAGCAGTTTGGTCATGGTAAACTCTCCTTTTTGTTTCCAGGATATTTTGACACAAGGTCAATCTTCCTCTTCCTGCAGCAATTCCTCTACATAGCGGGGCAGCATGAAGGCTCCGCGGTGCAGATGAGTGGTGTAATACCAGGTTTTGATCCCGCGCTTGTTCCAGCGCTTGGGGTCAAAATCCTTGAGCGGGTGATATTTCTTGCTGGCAAATCCGAACAGCCAGTATCCTGCCGGACAGGTCGGAATATGCGCCTGATACACCCGGCTGATGGGGAAAGAACGGTACGCCCGTTTGTGCATGGCACGGCAGCTTTCTTCGTCTTCATCAAAGAACGGGCTCCCATGCTGGTATACCATGATACCGTCCTCATGCAAAGCCTTGTAGCAGCTGCCGTAAAACTCTTTGGTGAACAGCCCTGCCGCATGACCAAGCGGGTCGGTACAGTCGTTGATGATCAGATCGTACTCGTCGTCCCTACCGCGCAAAAACCGCAGCCCGTCCTCGTAATAAACCCGAACCCGGATGTCGTCCAGACCGCAGGAGTTATCCGGGAAAAACTTGCGGCAGACATCCACAAACATCTTGTCCGGTTCCACCACATCAATAACTTCGATTTCCTGGTAGTGGGAAAGCTCCCGGGCCACGCCGCCGTCACCGCCGCCAATGACCAGCACCCGCTTCACGTCCGGGTGCACTGCCATAGGCACATGAACGATCATTTCATCGTAGGTGAACTCATCTTTTTCCGAGAAAATCACACTGCCGTCCGATGTGAGGAACCGCCCGAATTCCGGCGAGTCAAACACATCGATGCGCTGGAAGTCGCTGGTACCGCTGTACAGCTGGCGTTCCACCCGGATGCAGGTCTTGACGTTGGCTGTGTGCAGTTCACCGAACCAGTAGTCCATTTCCTGCAAGGTTATCCCTCCTTTAACACATTCAGTTCCGAAATATCCTCACTCTGAGGGCCCTGCATGGAGCAGCCCTTTTCCTTGGCAAACTCGATGTAATCAATAATTTCCTGGGTAATGACCTCGCCCGGGGCCAGAATGGGAATTCCCGGCGGATAGCACATAACAAACTCACTGCAGATACGTCCGGCAGTCTGACGCAAAGGCAGGCTCTCCTTCTCGGAGTAAAAAGCCTGCTGGGGGGTGGCTGCCACATTGGGCGTGATGTATTCCGCCGTGAACATATCACTCTTGGGCTTGGCATACAAGCGACGGATATCTGCCAGCGCCCCCACCAGACGTTCAATATCCTGAATGCGGTCACCGATGGAGATGTATGCCAGCATGTTGGAAAGGTCACCAAACTCCACCTGAATGTCATATTCATCCCGCAGCAGGTCGTAAACCTCAATGCCGGTCAGGCCGATGCCTCGGGTGTTGACCGCCAGTTTGGTCACATCAAAATCGTAGATGCTGCCGCCGTTGATAAGCTCTGACCCATAGGCGTAATAGCCGCCGATCTCGTTGATCTCCCGGCGGGCATATTCCGCCATATCCTCCACCTTGGCAAAGCTTTCGGCTCCGCGCATGGCCAGATTCCGGCGGCTGATATCCAGACTGGACATCAGCAGGTAGGAAGCGCTGGTCGTCTGGGTCAGGTTGATAATATTACCCACATACCCGGCATTGACCCCCGGCCCGCACAGCAGCATGGAACTTTGGGTCAGACTGCCGCCGGATTTATGCATGGATACAGCAGCCATATCGGCTCCTGCCGCCATACCGCTGATGGGCAGCGCCGGCCCGAAATACAGATGGGTCCCATGCGCCTCATCCACCAGAGCCAGCATGCCATGCTCATGAGCCAGCTTGACCAGAGAGCGCAGGTCCGAGCAGATGCCATAATAAGTAGGGTTATTGATCAGAATAGCCTTGGCATCCGGGTTTGCCTCAATGGCTGCGCGCACGTCGCCTACTTCCATTCCCAAGGGAATGCCCAGCTGCTTGTCCACCTTCGGGTCAATGTACACCGGCACAGCGCCGCAGAGTACCAGGGCGTTGATGGCGCTTTTGTGCACATTGCGGGGCAGGATGATCTTGTCCCCAGGCTTGCAGGCGGTGAGAATCATGCTCTGCACACTGCTGGTGGTACCTCCCACCATCAGGAAGGCATGGGCAGCGCCGAAGGCATCGGCGGCCAGTTCTTCTGCCTCCTTGATGACAGAAACCGGATGGCACAGGTTATCCAGCGGTTTCATGGAGTTGACATCGATGCCGACGCAGCGCTCCCCCAGCAGTTCTACCAGTTCCGGATTTCCCCGGCCCCGTTTGTGCCCCGGCACATCAAAGGGTACCACCCGCTGACGGCGAAATTTTTCCAGCGCCTCATAAATAGGTGCTTTTTTTTGACGTTTCCGGTCCAAGACCATCCCTCTTTCCTGTTCTTCTTTGCGGCCGGCAAACAAAAAGGCAGTGTGCCGGTCTGGGCACACTGCCTGTGAATAACAACGCAAACTCATGACTGCCCCATAGACAGGGAACAGGCATAGGAATGTTGTCTGATCCGTACTTAGAGTTTTCCAGCAAATAGGTCTGGCTGCTCTGCTACTCTTATTGACGTTTCACAAGTGGTGTGCATCCGCACGGGGTTATTCAAAGTGACCAACTTATAAAATTTCCGGGCATACGGCCCGTTCAATAATGTTGTGATGCCTTTACATCACACGCGGCAGCGGCCAGCCCTGTCCGATGAGCTTTAGACGCGATGGTATGCGTCCGGCCAAATCCATTTGCATGGTGGTAGCAAAGTACCACTCACACTGCCATTATTTTATCATGGATTTTTTGCTTGTCAAGCAATTGACATTTATTTTGTCTGACCGGTTTTTCCGAACAGATATTTCCGTGCCACCCAGGATGCTGCACGGTACGGCCAGGGGCGCAGTTCCTTGTCCGCCTGTTTGAGAAGACTGCGGATCGGCAGATGCTGGGGGCAGTGCTGCTCACAGGCTCCGCACTCCACGCACTGGGTAGCAAACGCCGGTTCCCGACGCAGGGAAACCACCTGCCAGTATTCCCGTCGCCCGGTCCAGGCGTTTTCGGTATACATGGAATTATAGCAGCGGAAGGTGCCCGGTATGTCCACTCCCTTGGGGCATGGCATGCAATAGCCGCAGCCGGTGCAGGGGGCCTTGACCTTTGCCTCAATGTCTGCCTTGACAGCCCGCAGCACTTCCGCTTCATGGTCGGTAAAAGCGCCGGCCTTTACCTCGGAAGCAATGCGGCAATTTTCGTCCAGCATTTCCAGGCTGTTCATGCCGGAAAGAACGCAGGTCACCTCCGGCTGATCCCAAAGCCAGCGCAGGGCCCATTCAGCCGCAGACCAGCCATTTTTATCGTTAGCGAACCGGCTGCGAGCCTTTTCCGGAAGCAGATTCACCAGCTTGCCGCCACGGAGCGGCTCCATGATAATGACCGGCAATCCCCTGGCATCCGCTGCCCGCAGACCTGCCCGACCAGCCTGACTGTTTTCATCCAGATAGTTGTACTGGATCTGGCAGAAATCCCAGTCATACACATCCAGCAGCTTCACGAACATGGCCGTGTTGCCATGAAAAGAAAAGCCTACCTGTCCGATCTGCCCCAGGCGCCGCTTTTCACCCAGCCATTCCTTGACTCCGGCTTTTTCCAGCTTGTTCCAGCTTTCCACGTCAGTGAGCATGTGCATCAGGTAATAGTCGATGTGATCGGTTTTGAGGCGGCGAAGCTGTTCGGAAAAATAGCGTTCCAGGTCCGCTCCGCTGCGGACCAGATACTGGGGCAGCTTGCTGGCTATGCGGATTTTGTCCCGGCAATGGTTGCGGGCCAGGATTTCTCCCAAAGCCGCTTCACTGCCCGGATAGATATAGGCAGTGTCAAAATAATTGACACCTTGTTCAATGGCATGGAGAATCTCTTTTTCGGCCTTGTCCAGGTCGATAGAAGTTCCCTTTTTGGTAAAACGCATGCAGCCATAGCCCAGAATAGAAACGGGATGTCCGGCCTTGTCCTTTCGATATTGCATAACGGCTCAAGTTCTCCTGTATAACATACGATGATCAGCTTGTTCTGTCACTGCGCCAATTTCTGCAGCAGGTCAGAAAGAAGTTTGAAATCAATGGGTTTGGAAATATGCGCATTCATACCGACTTCGGTGGTCTTGGCAATGTCTTCGGCAAATGCGTTGGCCGTTACCGCAATAATGGGCACTTTGGCGGCATCCGCGCGCTGCATGGCACGGATTTTCCGGCAGGCAGTGCATCCGTCCATTTCCGGCATCTGCATGTCCATCAGGATGGCATCCACGCTTCCCTCTTTTTCCTGAGAGAAGCGCTCCACGGCCTCCCGGCCGTTCCAGGCCTGCAGCACATCCACTCCCATCATGGAAAGGAATTCAGTGGTAATTTCCATGTTCAGCTCATTATCCTCGGCCACGATCATACGTTTGCCTTCCATGGTAAACGGCTCCACCTCATCCATGGACGGCTGTTCCGGCACAGGTTCCTCCACGATCTGCAGCGGCAGAGAAACCACAAAGCGAGACCCTTCTCCCAGCTTGCTCTGCACCGTGATTTCTCCGCTCATCTGCTGTACAAGCCCCTTTACGATGGGCATACCCAGTCCTGTTCCGGTAGCTTTGGTAGGAGCAAATACGGTTTCACGTGCAAAGGGCTCGAAAATGTGTTCCAGAAAGCTTTCCGACATTCCCACCCCGGTATCTTCTACAATGATCTGGTACTGTCCTCGGCTTTCCCGTCGGGCAGCCTGACGCAGTTCCAGTCGGACACGGTCTCCTGGACGGCTATACTTGAATGCATTGGAAAGAAGATTATTCAGTATCTGGTTCAGACGGAACGCGTCAGCATTTACCATACGGTCCTGCACATCCACCAGCACCTCATAGCGGCGGTCCTCCTGCTGCGCCTGCTCCCGGAAAAGCCCTGCTGTCTCGTTGACGCACTGCACCAGATCCATAGGCTGGCAATTCAGGGTACTCTGGCCGCCCTGTTCCAGTCGGGCCATATCCAGAATATCATTGACAAGAGCTGTCAGCTGACGACTGGACGTGTCAATCTTGTCCAGATATTCCTGCACCTTTGCCGGATCCTGGGCATGCTGCCTTGCCAGTTTGGTCATGCCGGAAATCGCATTCAGGGGTGTGCGCATGTCATGAGACATGTTGGAGAAAAACATTGTTTTTTTGCTGGCGGCTCGCTTGGCATTTTCCAGAGCCTGTTCCAGCAATTCGTGCTGACGCAGTTCTTTTTTCTTCTTCACGTCAATCTCACGGAAGCACATGATGGCTTCGTTCAGACCAAGCCCCTTGTTATACACGATCTTGATTGAAACCCACTTGCAGCCTTGCAAAAAGTGGCGCTGATAGTCTCCCCCATACTCATAGATATGAGAGTGAATCAGTTTTCGGATGTTTTCCAGTGTAAAGTTTTTCTTGAACTCCTCATAGGTGTTGTCTTCCACCACAAGAGACAGTGTGTGCAGCAAATGTTCGTATCTGCCGCTTTGCCCCAATGGATCGGCCAGATCGGGGGCGGATTTGATGGTTGCATAAGTCCCCGTCTCAAAATTGATGCGGTAGATGGCGTAATAGGTATCACCCAATATCTGCAATGTATCGGAGATATATTTCACCTTCCGCTTTTCAGCGTATTCCCGCAGAATGGAAACGATGACTGCCACCAGAAAAATCAGAAAGATGCCGGACAGCAGATACATGGAAGTGCTGTTATTTGTACCATACAAAATCTGCCGCAAGGAAAAGGTCACGATGGAAGTCCAGCCGTTGCTCATCTCATAATAGTAGATTCTCTGCTGTTCACCGTCCAGCCCGCGAATAGAGGCAGTGTGGCTTTCAAACGAACCATCACGCACACCTTCCAACAGTTTCTGGGCATACTGCTGCACGGCCTCATCTTCCAGACTGTACCCGCCGGTAAGATAAATCAGGGTCCCGCTATTATCAAACAGATAGTAGGCGCTCCCCTCCGGCAATTCTATTTTGTTCTTCAGGGTGTGAAAATTATCCATCAGGATATCAAAGGCAAGAACGTTGCCCTCACCGTGCAGTTTCACCGACAAGGTCACCAGCCGTTTGCCTGTGATTGCATCCACATATACATCCGTAAAAACGATTTTGCCATCGGCGGCCAGTGCGTTTGTGTACCATTCCTTTTGGGTATAGTCGTAATCTTCGTCGCCCTCCCAGGGATTGGCAACCACAATTTTACCATCCACAACAGCATATGGGTCGATGATGTCCGCACCAAGTACCTGGGACATGTATTGTGTATATTCGGCCAATCCCTGCTGCATGGATTGTGTCGGATCATCATTATCAATGGATGTATCCGTATACAGCGAACACATAGTCAGGAACATTTCATAGATGGAGATCCGTGTTTCTTCTTCGCTGGAATAACTTTGTGCCAGGTTGTTGCCCATTTCGTTGGCATTATACAGAAGCTTATCCCGCACCAGATAGATTCCCAGTGACATGACTGCAAAAAATGCCACAATCAAGGCAATATTCAGCCACAGGGTTCTGTCATGATTCTTGATTCCCTGCATTTCCATTTTATATCCTTCTCCCCGTACGGATGCATTGATTGACCTGCAATCTTGTCAGTGTCTCTTTCAGCAATTCCAGGCAATCCTGACCGGATGCTTTTCCTCCGGAACGGAGCAGGCAGAAAGGGAACGGTAGGCATGTTCCAGTTCCGCAGCTGCCATCTCTTCATATTCTTCTCCGCTGCAATCCAGGCCACCGCTTGCATAGGCCACCGCAGCTGCTCCGTAGAACAGAAATCCCAATGCGTTGGACGGGGTCTTCATAGTGGCGCAAGCCACTGCAACCGCCCGTGCCGCGGCTTGCTCGGCGGCACCGGTACAGCATCGTGCCATATCAGCGGCCAACCGTATATGACTCTTGCAGTGTGACACAGGCTGTTTCTGTTCCACAGCGTCCTGGCATTGGGAAACAATCTCCCACAGTCCTGGACAGGTCTCCTGGCAAATCGGAAGGTACCGTTCCCGCGCATATCCGATAGCCCATCTGGCCAGCGTGGTCTTACTTTGTGTTTCTATGAGCCGCATAAGACTGCGGCATGTCTCAGATTGAATGTCTCCCAGGGTCTTTCGCAACTTCGGCATGGCGGATTTCCACCTTTCTGCATCTGCATACTTACGGTTCTTATTGTATAGGAGGCTATTCCAGGATGCAAGCAAATTTATCGTACAAAGCCAGAAACGCCCCTTGCCGTGCATACAATTTGTCCGGTCCCAAAAGCGATCTGTCATCTTACAAGAATTCCCCGGACTGCTTTGCCAGCCATCCGGGGAATTTGTATACCATGGTTACGATTCAGCCTTTTTGGTCTTGCTGCGTGGCACAGCCGCCGCCTGCTGCAGCTGTCTGGCTCTCTCCAGCACCGGCTTGAGGTACTGTCCGGTGAAAGACGCCGGATTTTCGGCGACTTCTTCCGGTGTGCCGGTGGCAACCACCAGTCCGCCGCCGCTGCCGCCTTCAGGCCCCAGGTCGATAATATAATCGGCCCGTTTGATCACGTCCAGGTTGTGTTCGATCACGATAACCGTATTGCCGGCATCCACCAGTTTGTCCAGAACCTTGACCAGACGATGCACGTCAGCCACATGCAGACCGGTGGTTGGTTCATCCAGAATATACACCGTCTGCCCGGTATCCCGGCGGGCCAGCTCGTTGGCCAGCTTGACACGCTGAGCCTCACCGCCGGACAGGGTCGTGGCTGCCTGCCCCAATTCAATATATCCAAGGCCGACCTCCTGCAGAGTCTGGAGCTTGCGGGCGATCTTAGGCTGGTTGGCAAAGAAGACGCAGGCCTCCTCCACTGTCATGTTCAACACATCCGAAATGTTTTTATCCCGGTAATGCACTTCCAAGGTCTCGCGGTTGTAGCGCTTGCCTTTGCACACATCGCAAGGCACATAAATATCCGGCAGGAAATGCATTTCGATTTGCAGGATACCGCCGCCCTCACAGGCCTCACAGCGACCGCCCTTGACATTGAAGCTGAAGCGTCCGGGCCCATAGCCACGAGCTTTGGCGTCCTGGGTATTGGCAAACAAGGTGCGGATATCGCTGAAGACCCCCGTATAGGTAGCTGGGTTGGAACGGGGCGTACGTCCGATAGGAGACTGGTCGATGCCGATGACCTTATCCACCCATTCCATTCCCTGCACCTCATCACACTGGCCGGGACGGCTGCGGGCACCGTTCATGGCGGCAGCCAGGGTTTTGTACAGAATCTCATTGACCAGGGTGGATTTGCCGGAACCGGACACACCTGTCACGCAGACCATCTTGCCCAAGGGGAAATCCACCGTAATATTCTGCAGATTATTTTCCCGGGCTTTTACCACGCGCAAAAACTTACCATTGCCGGGGCGGCGGTGCTCCGGGACCTCCACAAACTTGCGGCCGGACAGATACTGCCCCGTGATGCTCCGTTTGGCCTTGCACACGTCTGCCACACTGCCGGCGGCCACAATCTCGCCGCCATGCACACCGGCGCCCGGGCCCACATCCACCAGGAAGTCTGCCTGCCGCATGGTATCCTCATCGTGCTCTACCACGATCAGGGTGTTCCCCAGATCCCGCAGCCGCTTCATGGTAGCGATCAGCTTATCGTTGTCCCGCTGATGCAGACCGATACTGGGTTCGTCCAGCACATAAAGCACTCCGGTCAGTGCGCTGCCAATCTGTGTGGCCAGACGGATGCGCTGACTTTCACCGCCGGACAGGGATGCCGCGCCGCGAGACAGGGTCAGATATCCCAGTCCTACACTGTTGAGGAATCCCAACCGCTCCCGTACTTCCTTGAAAATGGGCGCGCCGATCATCTCGTCCCTCTCTGAGACCTTGGCGTTCTGTATGAATTCCAGTTCCTGCTGCACGCTCATATCGCAGAAATCCGCAATATTGATGCCGCCTACCGTGACAGCCAGACTGGCCGGCTTCAGACGCCGGCCATGGCAGGTGGGACACTCCTCGCTGGACATGACCAGCGCAATTTCTTCTTTGACCCACTCGCTACTGGTTTCCCGGAACCGCCGTTCCAGGTTGGGGACAATGCCCTCGAATTCATTATAGTAGGTCCCGGAGCCGAACATGTTTTCACGCTGCAGTTCGATTTTTTCTCCATTGGTACCATACAGAATGGCATGGGCGGCTTCCTCGCTCATGTCCCTGACCGGCGTGTCCAGCGTGAAGCCATATCTCTTGCCCAGGGCTTTGTAGTACATTTCAGACACAGAACCTTCGGCATAATACCAGCCGCTGGCCTTGATGGCGCTTTCCCGGATGGACTTGCGCTTGTCCGGAATAATGCGGGCAGGATCCACCTTCATGAAAGTGCCCAGACCAGTGCAGGTTTCGCAGGCGCCGAACGGATTGTTGAAGCTGAACATGCGCGGGTTCAGTTCCTCGATGGAAAAGCCGTGCTCCGGACAGGCATAGTTCTGGCTGAAAGTCATCGGCTCTCCGCCGATCACATCCACCGTAACAAGGCCCCCTGTCAGGGCCAGGGCCGACTCGATGGAATCGGCCAGACGGCTGCGGACGGAATCATTGATGGACAAGCGGTCGACTACGATCTCCACCGTGTGCTTGATATTCTTTTCCAGCTTGATCTCTTCCTCGAGATCATACATATTGCCGTCGATGCGCACCCGCGCATAGCCGGCACGGCGGGCGGCATCCAGTTCCTTGGCCTGGGTACCCTTACGACCACGCACCACCGGGGCCAGAATCTGAAACCGCGTGCGATCCGGCAGTTTCAGCACCTCATCCACCATCTCATCCACGCTCTGCTGGGAAATGACGCGCCCACAGATGGGACAGTGCGGGATGCCGATGCGGGCATACATCAGGCGCAAATAGTCGTAAATTTCCGTGACGGTGCCCACTGTAGAGCGGGGATTGTGGCTGGTGGTCTTCTGGTCAATGGAGATTGCCGGGGAAAGACCGGTAATCTCGTCCACATCCGGCTTTTCCATCTGACCCAAAAACTGGCGGGCATAGCTGGACAAGCTCTCCATATACCGACGCTGACCATCGGCATAGATCGTATCAAAAGCCAGACTGGATTTGCCGGACCCAGACAGCCCGGTCATAACAATCAGCTTGTTGCGCGGCAGTGTCAGGTTCACATTTTTCAGATTGTGCTCCCGCGCACCCTTGATAACAATGCGCTGGTTGGCATCAATCTCAATTTTTTTTGAAGGACTCAACGTTTATTTCCTCCTGCCTTTTCGGGCTTTGCCCGCCGTGCGGCGCGGGCTCTCCTCTTTGTTGGTGGGGTCTTCCCCGCGCTGCAGCCGCTCAATCTCATCCCGCAGGAAAGCAGCGTGCTCGAACTGCAGCAGACGGGCCGCCTCCTTCATCTCCTTGGTCAAGCGGGCAATGGTCTGTTCCCGCTCGGCACGGCTCAGGCGGTTGCGGCGCATCTTTTTGTTTTCTTCCGACATACTGATTTCCAGACCGCCGCCAATTGCTTTGACAATGGTTCTGGGAGTAATGCCATGTTCCTTGTTGTAGGCGTCCTGAATGGCGCGGCGGCGCTCAGTCTCGGTAATGGCCCGCTCCATACTGGGTGTCACCTCGTCGGCATACATCAGGACCACGCCATTGGCATTGCGGGCAGCGCGGCCGATGGTCTGGATCAGACTGGTCTCACTGCGCAGGAATCCTTCCTTATCCGCATCCAGAATGGCGATGAGGGATACTTCCGGCAGGTCCAGACCTTCACGCAGCAGGTTGATGCCTACGATCACATCGATTGCACCGGTACGCAGATCCTTGATGATTTCCATGCGTTCAAAGGTATCCACCTCGTGGTGCATATATTTGGTCTTGACGCCATGCTCTTCCAGGAAGTCGGTCAGGTCTTCCGCCATTTTCACAGTCAGAGTGGTGACAAGCGCACGTTCGCCGCGGTCGATGCGCAGACGAATTTCTCCAAGAAGGTCTTCAATCTGCCCCTCCACCGGTCGCACACTGATCAGCGGATCCAGCAGACCGGTGGGCCGGATCACCTGTTCTGCCACGCGAGAGGAATGGTCCCTCTCATAAGCGCCGGGGGTTGCACTTACAAAAATAGTCTGCCCTATTTTGGATTCAAATTCTTCAAATTTCAGCGGGCGGTTATCAAAAGCCGAAGGCAGGCGGAAGCCATATTCCACCAGGGTCTTTTTGCGGCTGTAGTCACCGCCGAACATGCCCCGCACCTGAGGCAGCATAACATGGCTTTCGTCCACCATCAGCAAAAAGTCCTTGGGGAAGTAGTCCAGCAAGGTGGTGGGAGTGGAACCGGGTGCACGGCCGGACAGCACTGCCGAGTAGTTCTCGATGCCCTTGCACATGCCAACTTCCTGCAGCATTTCCATGTCATATTTGGTGCGCTGGGCAATACGCTGAGCCTCAATGAGTTTTCCCTGCTCCGTGAAGAATTTGACCTGCTGCTCCATCTCCTCGTTGATTTTCACGAGGCCTTCCTTCATCTTTTCCGGCCCGACGATGTAGTGACTGGCCGGGAAGATGGCCACATGGCGTATGATGTTGCGGCGTTCCCCGGTCAAGGGGTCAAACTCGCTGATACGATCGATCTCATCTCCGAAGAATTCCACCCGGATGGCAAACTCATCGTTGTAGGCCAGATGAATATCTACAATGTCTCCCCGCACACGGAATTTGTTGCGTATGAAGTTCATATCGTTGCGCTCATACTGCAGCTTGACCAGACGGCGGCAGAGTTCATCCCGCTCCATCTGCATCCCGGGGCGCAGACTGATGACCATGCTGCGGTAATCGATAGGGTCACCCAACGAGTAGATACAGGAAACGCTGGCCACAATGATCACATTGCGCTGTTCCGACAGTGCAGCAGTAGCCGAATGCCGCAAACGGTCAATTTCATCATTGATGGCGCTGTCCTTTTCAATATAGGTGTCCGTGGAAGGGATATACGCTTCCGGCTGATAGTAATCGTAGTAGGAGACAAAATACTCCACCGCATCATCCGGGAAGAAACTGCGCATCTCGGTACAGATCTGGGATGCCAGGGTCTTGTTGGGCTCCAGAATCAGGGTCGGACGGTTACACCGGGCAATGATGTTGGCCATGGTGAAGGTCTTGCCGGAACCGGTCACGCCCAAAAGCGTCTGCCCCTTGTCCCCTGCTTCAATTCCTCTGACCAGTGCTTCTATAGCCTGCGGCTGGTCACCCGTAGGTGAAAACGGCGCTTTCAGATGAAACACGCCTTGCAGTTCTGCATTTGCCTCTTGACTCACGTCCCGTCCCCCTTTGTCTTTTGCATCCTCTGACGCTTTCGTTGTTACAACAATTGGTTGTATCTCGTTTGATTATAGCATGCTTTTCCCCGGGCGTAAAGTGTTTTTTGCAAAAACGAAAGCAACTTTACTCTGACGGATTCTGTGCCAGATATTCCGCGATAACCTGCAGGAATTTCTTCCCATACCGATGTGCGCGAGCCTCTCCCACACCGGAAATCCGCATGAGATCCCCTGTGGTTCTCGGGCACTTGGCAGCCATTTCAGCCAGCGACGCGTTGGACAGGATAATATAAGCCGGCACATGCTGTTTCTGGGCCAATTCACTGCGCACCGCCCGCAGCCGCTCATACAGATCAAGAGAAAGATTGGTTGGGGCAGACACCTTCGCCTTGGCCGGGATTTTCACTTTTTCCTTGGTACGGCGTTCCGTCATAGTCACCGCTTTTCCCTGGAACAGCACCTCTCTGCGCTCGCAGCCAGACGCACCACCGGATATTCCCCTTGGGTATTGACGAGATATCCCTGCTCTTCCAACGCATCAAGATACAGACGCATACGGGCCGGCGGCGTATCCCGCATAATCCCATAGGTGGGCAATTCATTCAATCCACGTTTCAGGGTGTTTTTGTCCTGGCTACCCCGCAGCATCTGGACCAGTGCCACCACCCCAAGCCCTCCTGGCCAACGCTTTTCAATGCGTGCCACACCGGACAGAATCTTCTGTGCTTCAGTGGTGATGTCAGTCTGAACAAAGTCTCCCTGACAGTTGCCGCAGTTGCCGCAGCCGCCCGTCTGCTGCTGGCCAAAATATTCCAGCAGAAAACCGCGCAGACAGCGGGTGGTCTTGCAGTAAGCCACCATCCTGTCCAGACGCTGCAGATCCAGTTTTTCAATTTGTCGGGCCTGTTCCTCATTCAGTTCTTCATTATCGTGACTGTTCTGAATGAGGAATCGGGCAGTCTGCACATCCCCAAGAGCATACAGAAGAATACATTCAGCAGCGCTTCCATCGCGTCCGGCCCGACCAGCTTCCTGGTAGTAATTTTCGATATTTTTCGGCATGTTATAGTGGATGACAAACCCCACGTTGGATTTGTCGATTCCCATGCCAAAAGCATTGGTCGCAACCATGACACGGCATCGGTCATAAACAAAATCTTCCTGATTCTTTCGCCGTTCTTCCGCTTCCAGACCGGCATGGTAGCGTGTTGCGGAAATTCTGGCTTTTCGCAATTGTGTGCATACCAGCTCCACCGTTTTACGGGTTGAGCAGTAGATGATTCCGCTTTTGCCCGGGTGGTCCTTGATATAGTCTTCCACAAACTGATCTTTGTCACGCGGACGTTCTACCGCAAAATACAGATTGGGACGGTCAAAGCCGGTGGTAACGCAAACAGGATCGCGCAATTCCAGCAGTCTGGCAATATCCTGCTTTACCTGACCCGTTGCAGTGGCGGTAAATGCCCCCACTGGCGGTCGGGGTGCAAGCCTTTCAAGAAAGCCGGCAATACGCAGATAGCTGGGGCGGAAATCCTGCCCCCACTGGGATACGCAGTGGGCTTCATCCACAGCCACCAGGGAAATCCTCACGCTGCTGATCAAAGAAAGAAAACCATCTGTTTCCAGCCGTTCGGGTGCCACATACAGCAGTTTGTACTGTCCGAAGCGTGCCCCCTGTACAATATCCCAATATTCCTTTTCGTCCATACCGGAGTGAATGCATGCTGCCTCGATTCCACTCTGCCGCAGAGCGGCCACCTGATCCTGCATCAGAGAGATAAGCGGCGAGATCACCAGCGTCAGTCCAGGCAAAAGCATGGCCGGCACCTGGTAGCATGCAGATTTGCCAGCGCCGGTAGGCATCACGCCCAGCACGTCCTGTCCGGCCAGAATAGCCTCTATCAGCGTTTCCTGGCCTGGGCGGAACGTATCGTGTCCGAAATATTTTTGTAGCACATCATATTGGTTCATTGAACGTTCCTTTCTGCCGCGGACGAAAGCTGTGAACTTTTTACAATTTTTTTCTACAGCCAGGGCAAATCATTTTACTTTTTGTGAAAAGGTTGCTATAATAGAGATACGGTAACCGCCAGTGGACAAACATCCCGCTGACAGCTGCCAAGACCGGGTACCGCGTATACACGGTGCCAAATAAGGAGGTTGTCCTATGAAAGTCACATGTACCGGTCGTCGCGTATCGCTGAAGCCCAGCTTCATTGAACTGGCAGAGAAGAAGCTGGCCAAGCTCGACAAATTCTTCCCCGAAGAAGCGCAGGCACAGGTTACGGTAACCGTGGAGAAAAGCCGCCAGACCGTAGAACTGACGCTGCGCAGCGGCACGCTGACCATGCGCGCCGAGAAGGCCTCTGACCGGATGGAGGACGCCCTGAGTGATGCCGTAGATCTTCTGGTGCGCCGTGTGGTCAAGTACCGCAAGCGCCTGGGCGACAAACTGACCGCAGCCGCGGCACAGGAGACGCCCGTCAACGAACCGGAAGAGCCGCTGACCGTTGTGCGTGAAAAGCACTTTGCCGTCAAGCCCTGCACCACCGAAGAAGCCATCATGCAAATGGAACTTCTGGGGCACAGTTTCTTCCTGTACCGCAGCGCTGATTCCGGCGAGGTCCAGGTCGTTTATCGCCGCGCGGACGGTGGTTACGGTGTGCTGATTCCCGAAGCCTGATGAACCCAATATGGCGCCGCCCTCTTTCGGGGGCGGCGCCTTTTTCGTCTTTTCTACTCTTTTTCGCCATCTTCTGTTTCCGGTTGTGTCCCGGGCTCGCTGGCCAAGGCCGCCTGCGCTGTCAAAGCAGGCGATGCCTGAAACTGTTTCATCATACTGGCCGCATCTGTGGGTGCCACAATGATATGGTCCACCAGATGAATTCCCAGCGGTTGCAACGCTTCCGCCGCCAGACGTGTGGCGTATACATCTGCATTGGAAGGTACTGCCAGTCCGGAGGGATGATTGTGTGCCAAAAAGGCACAGGTACATCCGCTGGCCACTGCCTCCCGTGCCATTTTCCGGGTGTTGATACTGACATGATTGGGCACGCCTTCGGATACCCGGATGTCCCGCAAGGGCATGTACTGGTCATTCATGGCAATCAGGTAGCAGATTTCATTATGTTCGCCGTAAAACAGCGGCCGCACATATTCAATACGAGCGGCTTCCTTGTTCAGTGGGTGCAGCTTTCCTCGGCGCTGCTGCAACAGATAATACTGGTCAAATTTACGGATACTGGCAATCAGTCGGGCACTGGCGGGACCGATCCCCTCTACTTTCAGCAGTTCTTCCTCGCTGGCATCCAACACGTTGCAGAAACTTCCGAACTGCTGAATCAGTCGATGCGCCAGCGCATTGGTATCCTTGCGCGGAATGGAAAAGAACAGAAGATATTCCAGCACCTCATGGGCCGCCAGGTTGGAAAGGCCTTCCCGACGGACCCGTTCCTGCATACGGGAACGATGATCAGCATGGATTGGTTTTTCCTTTTTCTCCTGCGCCATAGAGGATGCACATCCTTTACGTTTGACTTTTTCTATTATATACTATAAATATTGTTTTGCAAAGTAGAGGTATAAGGATGAAAAGATTTACGGCAGGAGAAAACGAAAACGGCGTGCGTCTGAGTCGCTTTGTGGAGGCAGTCACTTCCGGTATGCCACGCGGCATGATGTATAAAAGTTTTCGGAACAAACGGATCAAGGTCAACGGAAAGCGCGGCGAACCGGATACCCGCCTTCAAACCGGGGATATTATTGAGCTGTACATCAATGATGAATTTTTCCCTGCCGTTCCGGTGACAAATATAAAAAAGCCGCCGCGCCGCCAGCCTGCCGTTACCGTGGTATACGAGGATGAGGATATCGCTGTACTCTACAAGCCTGCCCATCTCCTGTGCCACAGTGATCGGACAGGAGATTCCAACCTGGTGGATGCCTTCACGGCCTGCCTTATTGAGGAAGGCAAATACGACCCCAAGGCAGAAAACCGGTTTGCGCCCGCCTTGTGCAATCGGCTGGATCGCGGTACCGAGGGACTTGTTATCGCGGCCAAAAGCTATGCCGCTTTGCGGGATATGAACGAGATCATCCGGGAAGATTGGCTGAAAAAGGAGTACCTGACCATCACCATCGGAACTCCGCCTGCCGGAAGACATGTTGCTTGGCTGCAGCACAGCGAAAAAGGCAATAAGGTAAAAGTGCACGCCCACGAATCGGCAGGATACAAACAGATCATCACCGATGTGACGCCCATTCGCCGCAATGGTCCCTTTACTCTTTGCCGCATCGGTCTGCTGACCGGAAGGACCCACCAGATCCGCGCCCATCTGGCATTCCTTGGGCACCCTGTTCTGGGAGACATCAAGTACGGAAACCGTACCATCAACGAGCGTACTGGCTTTAAGACGCAGGCTCTGTGTGCACAGCGGCTGACCTTTGGCCGCATTCCTGAGTCCAACAGTCTGCACCATCTTTCGGGGCAGGTCATCAAACTGAATGATCCTGCCATTGTTCACCAATTTGACGCGCTTGACCAAGACTGAGCGATCACATAACAAAGAAGGTCGGGAAATTTTATCCCGACCTGCTTTTTCGTACAGGGATTTATACCGCCAGCCTGTATCCGATGCGGAAAACCGTCTCGATACGGGCTTCCTGCCCCATTTTGCGGCGCAGGTGCTGGATATGTACATCGAGGGTGCGGGTACTGACCCCCGCCGGGTACCCCACCACAGCCAACAGCTGACCGCGCGGCACCGCTTTGCCGCGGTTGTCACACAGCGTGTTCCAAAGAGCTTGTTCACTGGGCGTCAGTTTGTTCTGCTTTTCCAAAGGCATCCTTATCCCTCCTCTTCTCCGAACTGCAGGTACCGCTGTGGGTCCCACCCACAGGTTTCGGCCATGCGTTCCACCAAGGTCCGGCCGCTTGCCTGCAACTCTTCCATCAAAAAATCATCCGCAATGCGCCCCTGATGCAGCACGATGGCACGATCCAGAAAATGTTCCACATCATCCAGATAATGAGTTGTGATCAGGATGGTTTCCTCTCCGTGCAGAACGGCACTCATCAGCTTGATAAAATCCTTGCGGGTAAATACATCCTTGCCCAGAAAGGGTTCATCCATCAAATAGTAATCGGCCCGCTTGGCAAATCCGGCTGCCAGTTCCACACGTGCCTTCTGACCCGTGGAAAGCCGTGCAATGCGCACATCGGCAGGCAGGCGAAAGAACTCCAGAAAGTCACGATAGCGTTTGGGGTCAAAGGCAGAATGCAGATCTTCCAGAAAAGCGCCATACTCCCCCACTGTCAGGTTGGGATAATAGCTGCCTTCTCCGGTAATATAACTGATCCGCTCATATTGTTTGGCAGCCGGTTTTCCATCAAACAAAGCAATCCCGGATTTTGGCGGTAAAAGACCGGCCATGGCACGCAGCAAAGTGGTCTTTCCAGCTCCGTTATCGCCGAGGATTCCCACCACCTGTCCGTCGGGGACCGTAAAGCTGGTAGGCAGCAGACCCACACGGGTACGGCCACGGCGCCAGGTTTTTTCCAGATTTTTTACATCAATCATTGGTTGTCCCTCCCTGTGCTTCCTGCGGAAAAACCGTATAATAATCCCGGTTCAGCGACAGCAGCTCTCCGGCCAAACCATAAAACATGAAACTCGGATTTCTGACATAGCTTCCCCAAACCTTTGCCGCGCCGGTATCCAGCAGCCCACTGTATACCACGTCCTTTTCATTCAGATCATACACGTTCAGCCGATAGCCGATCGGATAAGATAGGGAATCCACTTGTTGAAAAGCGCGGTCAACCTGGATCTGGTTTTCTTCCCGCCCCACAAAGAGAAGATACCTTCCGTCATCACTGCGCTGGATCACAGTCGTCCCCGGCAGCAGACTGCCGTCATTGAGCAGATTTCCCGGCAAGTCAATCCATTCCAGCTTGCCGCTCTGATCTATTTGAAGAGATACAATCCGATAATCTGTTCCCTGATGCAGTCCCAACACAAAACAGCTCTGATCTGCCTGTTGCGTATTGACCTGCGTGCAGGAATACTCCGTTCCCACATCCTGAAAAATGAGTTCCTGCTGCAGGCAACTGGCATTTTCATCCACCAAATCAAACCGGATGTTTCCGTCTGTGTCCTGATATAAGACTCCCAAATATTGATCCAGAGTTACGCATTTCAGAATCTCTTCAAGATTTTGCGGCACATAGAAGAGCTCTACACTCCCATATTCCGTAGATTTGTTCAGTACATCGACTGAAATGTCACCGTACTGGACCTTGCCGTCTGTGGGTAGTGTCTGAACCTCCTCTTCGGAGAGGCTTTCCGTCACACGCCAGATACCCGGCTGGTAAAGGATTGAGTCCTTGTTCAGCCCGATTATCCAGGAATCTCCCAAGCGCACATACAGATTGCTTGTCCATTGAGGGTATGTCTGTCGTCCATAGTCCCCGAAAACATCCCAGTCCATGCCACTCCATGCAGCAGGGTAAGACATCACTTCCACCGGCTCGTCTGCCTGGTAATCTGCAATATGCAGTCGAAGCGATGTGTTGTCCGGCAGCGTGATCAGCCGCATGACCCAGAGACTCTGTGCCGAGGATGTGGCAGTATTGCCGCTGTAGGAGGCCTTTTGGTTCACAGCATCCCGTTCTTCGGGTGCAATCGTGATGATATTAAGGTCATCGAAGTCATCCGGCAGGCTGGCGTTTTCCGGCAGCCGGACTTGTTCCGGGAACACTTGACCGGAGAGCTGTCCATTTTCCAGCGCAACAAAGGTAATCGCGTTTTCTGCCTGGAACCGGGAATAGGCCGAAAGCTGAAAGGGCTGCAGCGCCTGATGATCCCCGTATTCATCGATAAGGCGGGTCTGCATCTTCTGCAGCCCGACCATCCGCACTGCTGTCCCAATGCCGAGCACCAATGCCGATACAATAGCAAGAACTGCCAGTCCCCGTGCGGGGCTTTGCTTTTTGGTGTGCATCATTTCGGTCCCCCACTTCACAGTTTTTCTGCCCGGTACAGAGCCCACAGGGCACTGCCCAGGTTCAGGAGTGCCGGCAAAACAGCTGCTCCAAGAATCAGAAGCAACAGTAAATTCACGCCAGACTCCCACGCTTTGTTGGTCTCGATATAATAGCGCAGATATAAGCTTCCCGCGCCAACACCTGCCGTGACCATCGCCAAGAACATAGCAGCCGCGCGTCGGAAGCCACGGCAGCAGGCAATACAAGCGGACTGTATCGAGAGCAGCAGCATAAAACCAATCACCCATATCCAGCTGCCGCCTCTGACAGGCAAAAGCATCTGAAAAAGAGGATTTGCGTTTATTTCCTCAAACAGACTTCCCGCAGGCAGAGTCCCTGAAACCAGTCCGACTGCCACTCTGCCGCTGAGCGCCGTTACCGGAAAATAGAACACCGTATACAGGACGACCTGCCATGCTGTAAAAATAATCTGCAACAACAAAGAGAGAAGAATCTGGGCGGCCGGAAATAGCAACCGGGAAAATGGCATTGTGTGCAGGGTATACATCATATGGGACCGCCCACCGCTGCGAGTGGCAGAAGCTGCCGTAAGCAAAACCAGATATAGCGTGACAAAGAAAAGCGGTAGTTGGCCGCAGCCCATAAACAAATCTGCCATCTGCATCCCAAGAGTCTCCTTCCGGGCGGCGGACAACAACAAAAGCGCCATCTGCTGTGCACCGTACACACCGCACAGCAGCATAAACGGACGCCTTACAAGATGCCAGTGCCAACTTACCAGCCTGCCGAGTCTTTTCATGCCGTTCCCTCCCCTGCCTGTTCCCAGGCCGCGGTCACACTGAAGAGCTGTATTGTCCGCTCAGCGCCGTAAAGCTTGCTGAACCACAGTTCTTGTTTCCATCGCTGTGCAATGCCAAAATCCAAATATGCGGAAAGCATCGGCTGCGCGTTCTCCTTTCCCGAATAGACTTGCACATTCCATCCGGTCACTGCCGATATGCTGCAGTCAATTTCCTGGGCGAGAGAATCTGCTCCGGTATAATGCCGGATCACAGATTCCGGAACCGTTCCTGCCAGCCTTTCGGTCTTTTCGGACACCACCATGAGGCGGGAACCATCCGTACTGAAACCGGCCGTAATCGGGAGCGAATCCTTTGTCAGAGGCAGGCAGGATTGTTGTTCAATGGAGTTCTGGTCCATGCGCAAAACGATAAGCTGACCGCCGCCTTCCTGATTCTTTATCGCAAAGACAATCTCATCCATTCGCAAGGACGGCAGAATCGCAGCACTTTGTCCAGCTGTCAAAGATATGTCCAGAGGAAGCTTGGCAACAGACTTCCATTCCCCATCCAGCAGATACAGAATCAGATTCCCTTCTTCGCTTCTCGTGAGAATCCATCGTCCGTTTTCAAGGCGGGCATTTTTCCAGCTCTCACACGGGACCAGCGTTTCGCCGTCTTCCAGCGTGCAAACCTCTTCCACCGTGCCGTACGCCTGGTTCAGAGAGGAAACCGGCATTCCCTGTACGTCCACTTCCGGTACCAGCTTTTCGATCTCTTCCGGGAAGCAGAATTTCCGGACCATATATATGCCGCCGTCTTCTCCGTTACCGGGGCTGACGTATAAGCTGATCGGTTCTTCTGCATCCAGAATGGTCACGTCCCGAATATCATATCCGTCGTTTGCCACTTCTGCGGCATTCAGCATATAGGGATGTGAATCCCCCGCTTTGCTTTTGTCGTAGACTTCAGCGGTTACGGTGACTGCCTCCGGCAATGTGGTCTGTCCAAGACTGAACCGAACAGAACGGTTTGACCCATCCGTAACCATCAGGGTATACACCTGATTCAATGTATCTGCCTGCGCTGTATACTGCATTCCTTCATAAGGCGTGTGCAGGAAAAACGCTCCATAAGAACCGCTGATATGACCGCCCTCTGCCCGCTCGTCTACAGCAGCCATCCCATCATCCGGTACACACAGCTGGTATTGATCCAGCAGCGGAAGAGGGTCGTAAGAACTTGTCCGGAAAAGAGGCTTTTCAGAGAGAACGCCGTCGGCAAGAGTGAAAGCCAAGGCGGAGGCTGTGCTCTGCTTCCAAAGTCCCTGCACAGTAAAGCCATCCAGCAAGGACTTGTCTCCGCTCTCAATATGAAGTGCAACAGCATCTTTTGGGTAAGCTGCACGCAGAAATCCCTGACCGGCCAAAAGTACCAGCATGCCTGCCGCCAGGACTCCAAGACAGGCTTTGTAAGGGCGGTCTGCTTTTTTACTTTTCATGACTGTCCTCCCCTTACTCTGCCAACTCGGCCCGGTGCACAGACCACAATCCCCATGCGACCAACACCGTTGCGATTGCTGCTACGATCAGCGCTGACACCGCCATTGCTCTGCTATGCTGCAGTGATTGGACGATTTGCTCCCACCCGATATTCCAAACCAAAGCCTGAAACATCAAAACGGTCAAAATAGCCTGATCTGCCAGCGCGGCAAGCTCGGCTGCCGTCCGCTTCCATCCGCTGTGAACCAGAGCCGATGGAAGCAGAAGGGACGGGACCAAAGGCATGATTGCGGTAAAAAGCATTCCAACCCAATCTGTTGGAATCATCACCCGCATAAGGCTGCAATCCGCCAGTGCCCACCAAAGTTGCCCTTTTGCGGTTACATCAAATTGAAAGCATCCGGCGCAGACGCTGTCCTGCAAAGCTGTGGTTGGCCCCCACATCACCGTCAGCAAAACAATCTGTAATGCCATACCGGTCACGAACCACAAAAGAACAGACAAAGCACGGCCTGCTATCAGCGCCCAGCGAGGCATTGGCAGAGTCAACGCCGTACAGGATGCGTGTGTATGCCGTGCAGCTATTTCCTGCGGTATTTGTGCACACAACGGCAGAGCCAGATACACTGCCGCCACTACCCATAAAACGCCGGCGGACTCCACAAGATCCCCATATCCCAGATGCGACTGATTGGGGGATGCTGCCGCCGCAAAAAGCAAAATACACTCCACAGCTGCCCCCAGCCCCAAAAGAAAGGAGACCGGTCCGCGGCCCATGGACCAGTTCCAAGCCGCATATTGTAACAGCCTTTTCATACATACCTCCTATGTACTATATTGCTAATACACATTGACAATAAAAAAATCGCTGTTTATTCTTCGCCCCACAATTCACTAATCAGAGCTATCACCTTGCGGTAGGACAGATGGTTTTCCTTGGCGTCTGCCACGAATTGCTGCACCAGGCCTCGGCTGAGTTCGTCTTCGATCCAACTGCGCAGTTCCGGTGTAAGGTGAACTGTGCTCAGATTGTTGCCTTGGGTCTGCACATACCCCTCCTCGGTCATAAGGCGGTATGCCTTCTGGGCTGTATTGGGATTGATCCCGGTTTGTGCCGCCAATTCCCGCCGACTGGGCATGGGCTCTCCATCCTCCACGGCCCCCAGCATGATCTGACGTTTCAGATGTTCCGCAATTTGTTGGTACACGGGTGACCGATCATGAAACCGCAATCCCTGAAAGCTGACCAATCGCGCTCCCCCCTTTGCCTTGTTTCTCATCTTTGTATGTATTATACCAGTAGTACATCATTTATACAAGAGCATTTTGGCTTTCAGATGTAAAGATTTCAAGGCATAGAAAAATCCCCTGACCATTGGGCCAGGGGATTGAAATTCGAATGCCAAGCAGGCGATCAGGCAATCACAAAGTAATAAATCAAAGAAACTGCCACAATCAAGGCGCACACAACTGCGGTGATGGGAGGCGCCCAGCGGATAATGCGTTCCGCCATGGCATCGTCTTCGGTCTCTTCGTCGTCATCAACATAGCGACCGCGGCGAGTCTTGGGTTCCTCATCGTATTCGTCCTCATCATCGGTATCGAACATGCGGGTTCCTTCATCTTCGTCATCTTCCGCATCGTCGTCGAACAGGCGCCCGTTAGGAGTGTATTGACGAACACGAGCCATTTCGGCATTGGTAGCTTCTGCGGACGGATCAAACTGCGCAGTAGGCTCTTCGATCTCGTCTTCCTCATTGGCGATAGCCGCTTGTGCAGCAGCTGCGGTAGCTGCCGCACTGCTTTGCTGCGGCTGCGGCGCTGCGGCAGCACTGGCCACCGCATTCAATTCTTGCTGTTGCTGCTCCGCCGCACGGCGGGCTTCCTCCAGGATAGAAGTCAGACTTGCCTTGATGTAGGCGCGGTCACCACCGCACTCACTGCAAACCTGGGCGTTTTCTTCATTGGGATGAAAAGCGCCGCAGGCACAGAACCAACCGTATTCGGTATCCTGAGGCACACAAGTCAGCTGCGGATTACCGGTACGGTTCTGGAGGATCTTGGCAATGGAACCGGGCAGTACACGAGGCTGCGGCAGCCGAACACGTTTATAATCCCGCAGATTCACGCCGCGGCCATTCAGAAAGGCCCGATCCTGTTCCGTTTCCACACTGGAAACCGGCGTATCGCTCACAAAGACCGCATCGTCACTGCCGAAAAGGTCTCCGGGCTGTGCATTCAAATCCTCGTAATAGAAATCATCTTCACACAGAATCTGGCCGGCAGCATCCTTGCATTTGAAGTGGACCACCAAACCGGTCAGCGGTTCGGTTCCTACATTCTTGAAGGTCAGGCAAACGGCCACCTCACCGGTCACGTCACCCTTGAGCAGTTCCACACGAACAAACTGAACCGGGCTTCCCGCCGTATAATAGTTGGCGCGGGACTGTGCCATAAGAGAAAAATTCTGATCCATGATTCAATCCACCTTACCTTGTCATTCTTGGGGCGCTTCGGGGGCGTCCGTCATCTGCGGCTGCACCGCAGGTTCCGCGGCCTGCGATGCGGCAGGGTTGGTCTGAACAGAGGCGACATCCGTTTTGCCAAGATCAAAGGGAGGCAGCTGTCCGCCTTCCATCAGGGTCTTGAACTCCTCGCCGCTGATCTTTTCCCGTTCCATCAGAACGGCTGCCACCTTATGCAGCTCATCCATGTGCTCGGTCAGAATGCGACGGGCCGTCTCATAAGCTTCATCTACAATATCACGAATCTCATTGTCGATCTCTGCGGCAATGTTTTCGCTGTAGCCCTTGCCCATACCAAGATCACGCCCCAGGAAGGTCTCACTGGGATCCGTACCGTAAACCACCGGTCCCAGCCGCTCCGAGAACCCATACCTGGTAACCATGGCGCGCGCGGTATCCGTGGCGCGCTGCAGGTCATTGGAGGCACCTGTAGAAATGTCTTCCAATACCAGCTGTTCTGCCACACGGCCACCAAGCAGGCTGACGATGCTCTCGCTCATGGCTGTCTTGGTCACATAACTGGGATCCTTTTCAGGCAGATACATGGTGTAACCACCGGCTGCACCGCGCGGGATAATGCTGATCTGATGCACCGGATCATGGGTCTTGCAGAAATACCCGGTGATCGCGTGACCGGTTTCATGATAAGCAGTAAGACGCTTTTCCTTGTCGGTCACCACGCGGCTCTTCTTCTCAGGGCCAGCCACCACCTTGATGGAAGCCTCTTCAATTTCCGGTTCGGTAATCGCTTTTTTGCCTTTACGGGCTGCCAGCAAAGCGGCTTCGTTGACCAGGTTTTCCAAATCAGCACCGGAAAACCCGGCTGTGGATTTGGCAATGGTCTTGAGGCTCACATCCGGAGCCAGAGGCTTGTTTTTGGTGTGGACCCTCAGAATTGCTTCACGGCCCTTCACATCCGGCAGACCAACATAGACCTGGCGGTCAAAACGACCGGGGCGCAGCAGGGCTTTATCCAGAATGTCCGCACGGTTGGTGGCGGCCATAACGATGACGCCATCGTTTGCATCAAAGCCGTCCATCTCTACCAGCAGCTGGTTCAGGGTCTGTTCCCGTTCATCATGTCCGCCACCGAGACCGGCGCCGCGCTGGCGGCCCACAGCATCAATTTCATCAATAAAGATGATCGAAGGCATGGTCTTTTTCGCTTTTTCGAAAAGATCCCGCACACGGGACGCACCCACACCGACATACATTTCCACGAAGTCGGAACCGGAGATCGCATAAAACGGGACACCGGCCTCACCGGCACAAGCGCGGGCCAGCAGTGTCTTACCGGTACCCGGAGGGCCTACCAGAAGAACACCGTGAGGAATGCGGGCGCCGAGAGAGTTGAACTTGTTGGGCGCCTTGAGGAATTCCACCACTTCCTGCAGCTCAGCCTTTTCCTCGTCAGCACCGGCCACATCCGCAAAAGTTGCTTTTCGCTGTCCCTCCTGCTGGTCCTTGACCTTGGCGCGGCCCACATTCATAATGCTGCCTCCGCCGGCGCCGCCGCGATACATGGACATGAAAAGCAGAACAACACTGCCGATCATGAATGCATACAGCAGGATCTCAAACCAAGGAATGCTGGTCTTGAGACCCACCATGTCGTACACCATGGGCGCATTCGGGTTGGCGGCGTTGTAGGCGTCAATATAATCCTGAACATATTCAAGGAAGTAGGCTGTATAAGGCAGTTTGTAGGTGACGCTCACCACCCCGCCGTTCTGAGGGCCATACTCCTCACTGCCGGAAAGTTCTGCCAGCAGACCAGTGGCCTGTTTCTGGCTTTCGCTTTGCTCGGGCAGGGCGTATTGTCCTTCTTTCAGACTCAGCTCGATCACACCGGTATTGAGGTCAAGATCAAAATACGTCACCTGATTGGCGGCGAAATAGTTCATGACCTCAGACATCTTCATCGTATTGGAGGAGGAGCTGGACATGGATGTGTAGGTCGTCGCCATGACCAGAACCAGAACCAACAGTACAGCGGTAATAATGATACCGCTGAGGCGCGGTTTATGTTGCAAAAGATCAACTCCTTATACGGGATACGTCATATACTGGCGTTCCACATGATAATGACCGGAAATCACTTGGAATAGACTTCCGGTTTAAGCACCCCTACATACGGAAGGTTGCGGTATTTTTCGTCGTAATCCAAACCATAGCCCACCACAAATTCATCGGGCACCTCAAAACCGCAGTAATCCGGCTCAATATCGGCCTTGCGGCGGCTGGGTTTGCTGAGGATCGTGCACAGACGCAGGCTGTTGGGCTTGCGCATCTGCAGCATGGGCATCAGATGAGACAGAGTGATGCCTGTATCCAGAATATCCTCCACAATCAGCACGTCCTTACCGGATAAGTCCTGATCCAGGTCCTTGATGATCTTCACAAGACCGGTGGAACTGGTATTGGCACCGCCGTAGCTGGAAACCACCATGAAGTCAATGGCGCAGGGGATGGTGACCGCACGCATCAGATCGGCCATAAACACCACAGCCCCTTTGAGAATGGAGACCAAAAGCAGGTCTCGGCCTTCATAGTCGGCACTGATCTGTGCGCCGAGTTCAGCCACTTTGGCCTGCAGCTGTTCTTCCGAAACAAGGATATGGTCAATATCCTGGTGCATAGACTGCATACATCAAACCTCCGTTTTTTCGGTACGGATAACAAGCACTTCCCGCGTAAAACAATCCGGAGCAAAGCCTTCGGCAAAGCCGGATCCCCACAGCCAAACCACCTCACTGCCATCTGCCAGCAACGGCAGCAAAGGACGTTCGTTCATAGGAACGGCGAGCTCATTATAGTATTTTTTCAGCGTTTTGCGCACATGACGATCCCGGGGCCGATAATCATCCCCTGGCTGTCGGGTACGCAGCATAATACTCTTGCTTATTTTAGCATAATCCGCGCAACAGTTTAAGTCTTTTTTGAAAATTGGTGCATTTTTTAGAAAATCTTCATACTTTTCTACCCGCAAAGCGATGGTATAGCCGCCCGGAAGGTGGTATACCCCCGGCCGAGCCGGCTGGGCGGGTGCCGGTGCCGGCGCCGTACCGGACGGAGAAATACGCACCAGCTCTTTTCCTTCCGGTCCCTTCTGAACCTTATAGGTCACATCCTGCGTCAGCTGCAAAGCGCCCTCTCCCTTGATGACCAGAAAACGAAGCAGGCTGACATATTTCTCTTCCGCATCCCGTACCGGAGAAACCAGACTGTGCAAAGCAGCGTCCAGCACAGGTCCTTCCGCATCCCGCAGCATCTGCAGATCATATCCCCGGGATGTAGCCGCCGCCTGCAAAAGAGCAGCGGCTTCCGCATACAGCCAAGCATCCAGCTGCTGCATCTGACGACACAGGCGGCCAATGCAGCGCTCCGCCGCAGGATTGACCGACAAAAGAGCCGGGACTGCGTCATGGCGCACCCGATTGCGTGCATAGGTGTCCCTGGCGTTGGTTTCATCCTGCACATAGCTTTGCCCAAGAGCGGCGCAGTATGCCTCCGTTTCGCCACGGGTCAGGCACAACATCGGCCGCACATACACACCCCGGTGCGGCTGTATCCCGCCAAGGCCGTGCAAGCCAGTACCGCGCGCCATACGCAGCAAAATCGTTTCCATCTGGTCAGACATGGTATGTGCGGTCGCAATGTGTGCCTCTTCCCGCGCCGCCAGTTCATCAAACCAGGTATACCGCAATGTACGGGCCCAATCCTCACTGGGATGCGCCGGAATCTGCACCCCTGCGCGCTTTGCACTGTAAAGGAACAATTCCACGGAACGATCTTCACAGAACCGGGAAACAAATTTTTCATCTGCATCGGCCGCCGCACCACGGATGCCGTGATTCACATGAGTGGCCAGAACCTCAATGGAAAGAGCCCGACGGCACCGCAGTAAAAACAGCAAAAGGGCCATGGAGTCCGCCCCACCGGAGCAGGCCACGATGACCCTGTCGCCAGACTTGAACAAGCCCTGCTGCTTACAGTAGGCAAGCAAGGTCTGTTCGGTCTTGTCAATGACATTTTGAGCATCAATACTGTTCATGAATCTCATCCAAATTGCTGAAGCGTGTATGTGCGCCGTCCCAGCCAAGCCGAACAATGCTGGTTTCACCGTGGCGGTTTTTGGCTACGATGCATTCAGCTTCATTCTCATTGGCCTGTTCGGCTTCGCCGTTCTGCCGATTGTAATACGCGGCGCGATACAGGAAAAGTACCACGTCAGCGTCCTGTTCGATAGAACCGGAATCACGCAGGTCCGACAGCTGCGGACGGTGGTCTGAACGTCCGGTGGTTTTTTCCGCCGCACGGGACAGCTGAGACAGTGCAATGACCGGCACATTCAATTCCTTCGCCATGATCTTCAGGTTACGGGTGATATCACTGATTTCTTGTACACGGCTTTCCGTACGCTTGGCGCTTTGCATCAGCTGCAGATAATCAATGATGACCAGTCCGATCTTTTCCTTTTTGGGGTCCTGATTGATCTGGCGGATTTTCGCCTTCAATTCCGGCACGGAAATACCGGAGGAATCATCCATGTAAATAGGCACATTATACAACAGCGAAGTAGCCGTTGCAAAATCGTTCCAGTCTGAGTTGTTTAAGCGACCGGTCCGGAAAGCCTGACTGTCAATGCCCGCCACACTGGACAGGATACGGTCTGTGAGCTGTTCGCAGGTCATTTCCAAACTGAAAATGATGGTAGGAACTTTTTGCTGCCGCGCCACGTTTGTAGCAATATTCAAGGCAAAACTTGTTTTGCCCATGCCGGGGCGGGCTGCCAGAATGATCAGGTCCGAACGTCCCAGACCAGTAAGCACGTTATCCAGATAGTGGAACCCTGTAGGAATACCTGCAAACTTGTCACGGTCCGTGCCGCTGAGTTTCTGCATGGTATCGATAACTTCCAGAAGTGAATCCTGGATGGTCTTCACCCCGGATTTATCCTGTCCACCCCGGATATCATACAGTTTTTGCTCTGCACTTTCCAGCAGCATATCTGCGTCCGGTTCATTGACGGCTTGCTCCAAAGTGGAGCGGGCCGCTTCAATGAGTCGGCGGGTCTGATATTTTTCCTTGACGATCTTAAAATAAGAATCGACGTTGGAAATAGCCGGCAACGTCTCGGCAATATGAGCAATATAGATTTTAGCGTCATCTGCCCCTTTGAAGGCAGGATTTTGCGCCAATGCGTCCACCAGCGTGATGACATCTACCGCTTCGCTGTCCGCGAAGAGCGCGCGCATCTGCTCATATACGGCACGGTTCTGGTCCGAATAAAACATATCCGGTTCCAGCTCCGTAATCAGTCGGTTGAGAATGGTCTCATCCATCAGCGCAGCGCCAAGAACGCTCTGCTCGGCCTGCATGTTATAGGGCATCTGTATGCCCAGACTGGACAAACTCAATTCACTGGCCGGCATACAAACACCCCTTTCGGCTCACACTTTCTTTTGTCATATTCTGTAAAGACATATTGCTTTACAGTTCCTCCACCTTGACTTTGAACCCGGCTGCAACACCTGCGTACAGACGGACCTGTGCATCGTAAGAACCGAACTCCTTGATAGAGGAAGGCAGTTCGACCTTCTTCTTGTCGATCTCAGCGCCGATCATGCGGCCCAGTTCTTCGGCAACATCCTTGCCGGTGACCTTGCCATACAGTTTGCCGGAGGCGCCGCCCTTGACCTTGATGGTCACAGTCTTGTCTTTGATCTGCGCGGCAAGGGCTTCTGCAGCCGCACGGGCTTCCGCCTCATGATGGGCCTTGGCCTCGCTCTTGGTCCGCGCAGTGTTCAGGGCATTGGCATCTGCCGGAGCGGCCAGACCACGGGGAAACAGAAAATTGCGGGCATACCCGTCGGACACTTCATGGATCTCGTCTTTTTTGCCAATCGTCTTGACGTCCTGCTTGAGAATGACTTTCATAGTGGTTTCTCCCCTCTTTATGTAAAAAATAAGAATCAGCTTTCTATCACAAGCGAAGGTCGGCTTTGCTCTGTGCCTGTGCGGCACGATACCGGTCGATCTGTTCCCGGATACGGGCCTCCGCCTGCTTCACCGTACAATCTTTGAGCTGTGCCCCTGCCATTGTAAGGTGTCCGCCGCCCCCCAGGGGCTCCAGAATAACCTGCACATTGAGTGCCCCCATGCTTCGGGCACTAATGTTGACTCCCCCGTTTTTAGCCACCGCCACAAAGCTGGCATCCACCCCGTTGATGGTCAGCAGATCATTGGCCGCCATGGGCAGTACCACACTCATGCCGGGTTCCAGTTCGTCGGAAATTGCTACGGCACATCCCTTATAAATGTAGGCGCTTTCCACAATGGAAGCGCGGGCTTCATACTCTTCCTTCGAAACGTTGAACAGCAGCTTTGTTTCTGCCGTTTTGGCACCCCGGCTGCGCAGCCAGGCGGCCGCCTCAAAGGTACGGACACCCACATGCAGCGCAAAACTGCGTGTATCCAGCATAATACCTGCCAGCAAAGCCTGTGCTTCCAACGGCGTGATATTGTCTGCAGCCGGCATGAACTGCAGCAGCTCGCACACCAGCTCACTGGCACTGGACGCGTAAGGCTCATGATACAGCAGCACAGGATTGTCAATATGCCCCACCGCCATGCGATGGTGATCAATGACGACCACGCGCTTGCATTTCGCGTAAATTTCCGGACTCTCCAGAAGATACTTCTGGTACGTATCCACCACAATCAACAAGGTATCCGGTGTGATCAGATCCAGCGTTTCTTTTGGTTCAATAAAATTATGCTCTTCCCCGGCTTCATCGAACACATCCAGCAGCGCACCGGCCAGAGTGGCATTCCTCTGGATTGCGATAACCGATGGCACCTCGCACATCTTGCACATCCGAAGAACGCCGATGGCCGAACCAAGGGCATCCAGATCGGACATCCGATGTCCCATGATGATGACACTGTCACTTTGGCGAATCTGGTCTGCCAGTGCATTGGCGATAATACGGCTGCGCACATGACTACGCTTTTCCACGCCGTGAGACACACCGCCATAAAACTCAAAGCCGTCCACTGTCTTGACCGCCGCCTGATCGCCGCCGCGGCCCAGGGCAATATCAATACTTTCCCGGGCCATCTCCTGACACTCGAACAAGGTTTTGCCGCCATGCCCCAGGCCAATGGAAATGGTAAGCATACCGCTGGGATTCAGAGCGCGTACCTTATCCAGAATATCAAAGCGCTTTTCGATCATCCGGCGCGCGTCACGCTCTTCCACAACCGCAATATACCGATTGTTGGAGACCCGACGCAGGAAGCCGGTTGTCTCGGCGAAATAATCTTCCAGAAGACGGTTGATGGCCTCCAGCTCATGCGCCTGCTCCGAATCTTTCATATCGGTAAACAGTTCGTCATAGCTGTCGATCACAATGTTGAGGTAGGCAGGCCGGCTGGCATTGTACTCATCCAGGGTATCCTTGAAAAAGGTATCGTCAATCAGATAGACCAGACTGCCGCCGGACGCGCCCTTGACCGGACTTGCATAGGCGGTGAAGCGGCTTCCGTTGGCCGCCAGATCCTGCCCGTGCGGCCGAGAACAGACCGCCGGATCAAACCCCGGCAGGAATCTGTCTACCGCAGGCTGCACGGCATCTTCGCCCGCCAGCACCTGCTCCCGGAAAAGGTCATTATACCAGACAATGGTTTTGCCGTCTAGCAGCATAACCGGTACCGGGAGTTCCGCCAGGGAATATTGCAGCTTGCTGTCCTCAAATTTGCGGCCGCAAAGATTGGCTGCCACAAATCGGCGCAGCCGCCGAATATTGACGAACACCAATATTGCCACGGCCAGCATTGCCACGGCGGGGGCAATCAGGCAAAGAGGATTCACGATAGCCACCGGAATGATCATTGCCAAACAAGCCGCTGCCAGCAGAATGATCGGGAGAATATTGTCGAGACTTCTTTTGTTTTTCATGGTATCCTCGGCTGTTGAAGGTCCTGCGCGAGAAATCCCGCGCCGTATTTTACACTTCCATCAGGATCGGCAGGATCATGGGACTGCGCTTGGTGCGGCGGTAAATATAGCTGGAAAGAGCTTCCCGCACACGTGCTTTGACACTGGCCCAGTCGTGCATATTTTCGGCCAGACTGCGGTCCAGCGCCATCTCCACCTGAGTGCGTGCCCCCTCCATCAGTTCTTCACTTTCGCGGACATACACAAAACCGCGGGAGACCAGTTCCGGTCCGGAAACGACCTGACCATTCCGGCCATCCACCGCCACCGTAACGATGATAATGCCATCCTCGGACAAGTGGTGCCGATCCCGCAGAACGACGTTGCCAACATCGCCCACACCGTACCCGTCCACCATGATCGCGCCGGAGGGAACCGTGCCTTCCACAGTCAGTCCATCCTGAGAAATCCGGATGTTCTGGCCGTTTTCCGCAATATAGATGTTGCCCTTGGGAATATAGCCCAGATGTTCCGCCGTTTCGGCATGACGCTTGAGCTGCTTGAATTCACCATGCACGGGCAGGAAGTACTGCGGATGCGCCAAAGTCAGAATCAGTTTCTGTTCTTCCTGACAGGCATGTCCGGACACATGTGTGTCGTACATGTTTTCATAAATCACTTCTGCCCCCAGGGTCAGAAGGCCGTTCACCACCTTGGTGACCGTCTTTTCATTGCCGGGAATGGGGCGGGCCGAAATAATGATGAAGTCGCTGGGTCCCACCTTGACGGTGCGGTGGCTTGCCTGCGCCATACGAGACAGTGCGGAAAGCGGCTCGCCCTGACTGCCGGTGGTGATCAGAACCACCTTCTCCGGGGGATACTTATTCACTTCCTCAATATCGATGAGCACATTGTCCGGCACCCGGATATATCCCAGTTCCCGCGCCATCTCGGTATTGGAGACCATGCTGCGCCCGTTCACGGCCACCTTGCGGCCGCTTTCGATTGCCAGCTCAATGATCTGCTGGATCCGATAAATGTTGGAGGCAAACGTGGCCACAATGATCCGACGATTGCCCGCCTTCAGGAACAGACGGCGCACCCCTTCCGCCACGGTCTGCTCCGTAGCGGTGAAGCCGGGGCGCTCAGCGTTGGTAGAATCAGCCAGCAATGCCAGCACGCCGCGGCGGCCATATTCGGCAATGGTGGACAGATCCGTAACGGCATCCCCGGACAGCGGCGTATAATCGATCTTGAAGTCACCGGTATGAAGCACAACACCAGCCGGACACTCAATGGCAAAGGCCAGCGCGTCGGGAATGGAATGGTTCACATGGATGGGCTCCACAGTGAAGCAGCCCAGATGGATCTTCTGGCGGGGACGGATTTCATGGAATTCCGCACTGGAAGCCAGACCGTGCTCCTCCAGCTTGTTCTTGATGAGTCCGATGGTCAGTTTGGCCGTATAGATAGGCACATTGAACTTTTTCAGCAAATACGGCAGACTGCCGATATGATCCTCATGCCCATGGGTGATAAAAAGTCCCTTGATGCGGTCCTTGTTCTCCAGAACATAGGTGAAATCGGGAATAACCAGGTCCACGCCGAACATTTCCTCATCCGGGAAAACCAGGCCGCAGTCCACCAGGATCATGTCCCCCTGGCACTCATACAGAGTGATGTTTTTGCCTACCTCACCAAGGCCGCCCAGCGGGCAGATGTGCATGGGGATTGCCGGTTCATCATAAATCGGGGAATTCTGGCGGCGGCGCGGCAAACGCGGCGCCTGCGCCGGAGCAGCCAGCCGCGGCTGGTTGTTATTCTGACGCGGCATACGGCGCTGGCCATCCCCTCTGCCACTGCGAGGTGCCCGCTGCGGTTTGGGGGCCTTATTCGGCTCCTGTGCGGCATTCTTCTTGCCTGCGCCCTGTGCCTTTTGGGTCTTTCCTTCACCGCGAGGGCGACGGGACTGGGTATTCTGACCGTTGTTCTGCCGGGTACGCTTCTGCGCCGGACGCTTGGGGTTCTGATTCTGATTCATTTCTTCCATTCAAATACCTCCGGAATATTCCGCACCGACGGGTCTGCACGCACACGGCCGAGCCTCGATTTCGGCGGGATCGTTCTTTGCATCGTATGATTTTTGCCATCAGGCATTTGGGCGCGAAAAGTCCATCCGACGGGATGCGACCGGGCCCTGCGAAAAAACATGACATTGCAATTAGTCTTATTATAAATCCTGTATAGACCATTGTCAAATACGCCTTACCGGATACGCAGTTGCCACGCAAGACCAAAACGGGTATAATAAGGTCACAAATCAAGTATGGACCAGGAAAGGCTGCAAAACACAATGAAACAAATCGAAATTTACACAGACGGCGCCTGCAGCGGCAACCCCGGCCCCGGCGGGTGGGGAGCCATTCTGCGGTTTCGCACCAGCAGCGGCAAAGTCTTTGAAAAAGAGATCAGCGGCGGAGAAGCCTCCACAACCAACAACCGCATGGAACTGACCAGCCTTCTGGAGGCCTTGCGTCAGCTCAAAGAACCTTGCGCCATCGACCTGTACAGCGACAGCCAATATGTGATCAACGGCTTGGAGAAGGGATGGGCAAAAGGATGGCGCGCCCGCGGATGGAAGAAGGCGGATAAATCCCCTGCTCTCAACCCTGATTTGTGGGCCCCGCTTCTGGAAGAAAGCGAAAAGCACGTGATCCGCTATCATTGGCTGAAGGGTCATGCCGGACACCCCGAAAATGAGCGCTGCGACCGCATGGCCGTGGAACAGAGCAAGCGGTTCGGCGGGCGGCAGGCATAACGAAACGACGGAGGAAAATACAATGGATGTCCTTGGTTTTAATACGTTTGAGGAACAGGATAAGGTTCTTGTAGGCATGAGCGGCGGAGTGGACTCCAGCGTGACTGTACGCATTCTTCAGGAGCAGGGCTTTGCCGTACAGGGTGCAGTGATCCGTTTTTCCCCTGCGCACGATGCTGCCGTGGAGTCTGCAAAGGCCACCGGTGCCAAACTGGGTGTGCCGGTGCACGTGATCGATGCCCAGGAAGAGTTTGAGCGGAAAGTCATCACCCCCTTTTGCCAAAGTTATTGCTCCGGCCGCACCCCCAACCCCTGCATCCTGTGCAATCCGGCGGTCAAATTCCGCTTGCTGCTGCGAAAGGCAGATGAGCTGGGGTGCAAGTTCATCGCCACCGGCCATTACGCCCGCGTGGAAGTCTGCAGCGATGGCCAGAACCGCCTGTGCACAGCGGACAGCGCCGCCCGTGACCAAAGCTATATGCTCTATCGCCTCCCGCAGGAGGTTCTCTCCCGTCTGATTCTGCCCTTGGGCAATTTTGAGAAAGACGATGTGCGCGAGATTGCCCGGGATATTGAATTGGCCTGTGCTGATGCGCCGGATTCCATGGAGATCTGCTTCATCCCGGATGGAGAGTATGCGGCCTTTATCCGTGCCCGGGGATTCACTCCCAAAAACGGTCGCTTCATCGGGCCGGACGGCGAAGATTTGGGCCCCCATGCCGGTGTAGACCATTATACTGTCGGCCAGCGTAAAGGACTGGGAATTGCTGCGGGACGTCCTCTGTTTGTGAAAGCTATTCTGCCGGACGGAAACATCCAATTGGCCGAAAGCGGTGGCGAGTATGCCTCCCGCATGACCGTTGCCGACATAGCGACACCGGATGGCGCTCCTCTGGCTGACGGCGATTATCGGGTCAAGGTACGGAGCGCGGCCAAAGCCGTTCCTTGTCAGGTATGCGGCAATCCGGACGGGACCCTGACCGTCATCTTCCCCGAACCGGTCCGGGCTCCCGCCCCCGGTCAGAGTGCCGTCTTCTACCGCGGCGGCTTTGTTTTCGGCGGAGGCTTTATTCACTCCGCAGAATAAGTTCTTTTCTTCACACCAAAAAAGCTCTTGGTTTCCCATGAGAAACCAAGAGCTTTCTGTTTTTTAATGCCGCTTTTTCTTTTTGCGAGGCCAGGGATTCCAGGTCCCATGGGTCTTTTTCATCCAATGAGCCAGAGGATATCCCAGAAGCACCAGCCCACCCAGCAGGATCAGAAGATACACCCACACAGACAGGTTCACCGCCGCATCCAGGGCTGCCAAAGCAGCCAGCAAAAATCCGGCATACATCACAAAGCGCCCATTGCGCAGCACGTATTCCCGCCAGTGCTCTTCCTTGATGCAGTCTTTGCCCTGTTCACCCCAGATATTCGGATTTCTGGTCACAGCGTATCCGTAATACGCCAGAACCAGGCCAATCACAAGCAGAAATTGAAACATGGCAGTAACTCTCCCTTTGGTCATGCATTCCTGTACTGTTCAAACAATCTTTACAGGCCCATCTTTTTATAAAACGGGCTGAAATCCAGTGTGGCAAAATAATCCGCAGGCGTCTCGGCACGGCGGATCAACTGATGCGTGCCATCCTCGCACAGCAGCACTTCCGCGCTGCGCAGTTTTCCATTATAGTTATATCCCATAGAAAAGCCGTGCGCACCGGTATCGTGGATAAAAAGAATATCCCCGGTATCAATCTGCGGCAATTCACGGTCGATGGCAAACTTATCATTGTTTTCGCACAGACCTCCCACCACATCATACACATGATCATTGGGAGCATCCTCTTTGCCCAGTACCGTAATATGGTGGTAGGAACCATACATAGCCGGACGCATCAGGTTGGCGGCGCAGGCATCCACGCCGATGTACTCTTTGTAGATATGCTTCTGATGGATGGCCGTTGTCACCAGTCCGCCGTAGGGGCCCAGCATATAGCGGCCCATCTCTGTGTAGATCTCCACATCCCCCATACCGGCCGGCGTCAGGATGGCCTCGTACTGACGGCGCACGCCTTCGCCGATTGCCATGATATCATTCTGGCGCTGCCCAGGCTTATAGGCGATTCCGACACCGCCCGACAGGTTGATAAACTTGATCTTTGCGCCGGTGCGCTCTTTGAGGCGCACAGCCAGCCGGAACAGGATACCGGCCAGTTCAGGATAGTAGTCATCCGTGACTGTGTTGCTGGCCAGGAACGCATGAATTCCGAATTCCTTGGCCCCCAACTGCATCAGACGGGTATAGGCTTCGGCCATTTGGTCCTCGGTCATGCCGTACTTGGAATCCCCTGGGTTGTCCATGATGCCGTTGCCCAGATCAAACACACCGCCCGGATTGTAGCGGCAGCAGATCACAGACGGAATGCCGGCCACCCGCTGCAGAAAATCCACATGGGTCACATCGTCCAGATTGATGTTAGCGTGCAGGTCATAGGCTTTCTTCATGTCTTCGGCAGGGGTCTCATTGGAGGAAAACATGATATCAGAGCCGGAAAAACCGCAGGCCTCGCTGAGCATCAGCTCGGTGTAGCTGGAGCAATCCACCCCGCAGCCTTCCTCCTGCAGAATCTTCAGCAGATAAGGGTTCGGCGTTGCCTTCACGGCAAAGTATTCCTTGAAGCCGGGGTTCCAGGCAAACGCCTGATTGACCCGCCGTGCATTTTCACGAATAGCCTTTTCGTCATAAATATGGAACGGCGTCGGCACATCCGCAATAATGCGCTGTGCCTGCTCCAGGCTGGTGAACGGCCTCTTTGTGCTGGACATGGATGGTCCTCCCTTTCCTTGTTATCCCTCTTTTACGTCTGACAACTCAAGACATATAGTTGGATTATAATACTTTTTATGACCAAGGGCAAGAGTTATATCCATATTTCGTATAAATATGCAGCTTTTTTCAAGCTACATGCAAGAATCAGTCGTCGGTCTCTGCCGGAACATCCATTCCGATCGCCTGCAAAGCTGCCAGACGGCGCGCGTGCATCCGGTTTTCCAACTGTCCGACAGTCCAGCGATAGGCCGGCCACAGAAACAGGCTGGCCGCCACCCAGGCCGCCGGATTAGAAAGTTCGGCGCCAAAGTATCCCAGACGCGGAACCAGCGTGATGGCCACCACCGTACGGGCCACCATCTCAGCCACGCCGGCCATCATCGCCAATGTGGAATACCCAAGTCCCTGAATCACATAACGCCAGACGATCAGCGCCCCCAAGGGAATAAAGAACAGGCTGTTCCAGAACATATATTCACTGGCCATGCCCACAATGGTGGTTTCGGCAGTGGTATCAATAAACAAGCCGATGATTATCACATCGAAGAAATGCAGGAACACCGCTGCCGCCAGTGAGTAAACGACGATCAAAAACAGTGCGCTGTTGGTTCCCCGGCGGATACGCCCCAGCTTGGCCGCTCCCAGGTTCTGCCCCGCATAGGTAGCCATAGCCGTGCCGATGCTTTCCAGCGGTATGGTAATGATGTTCTGGGTCTTGCTGGCGGCCGTGACCGCAGCCACAGCAGTGGAGCCCAGTACGTTGACTGCGCTCTGCATAATAACGGAGCCAATAGCGGTAATGCTGCACTGCAGCCCCATGGGAACGCCCATTCCAGAAAGCCGGATACACACTTCGGAATTAAACTTCCGTTCGTCCCCTTCCATTTTCAATACATGAAAGCGGCGCAGCATGTACAAAAAGCTGAGCACACCCGAAATGGCCTGAGAAAGATCCGTGGCTATGGCAGCGCCCAGCACTCCCATATCATATACAATGATCAGGTACAGGTCCAATCCCACGTTCAGCACACTGGTAAAAATCAAAAAATACAGCGGCGTTTTGCTGTCCCCCAACGCCCGCATCGTCGCGGACACCATATTATAAAGAAATACAAAGGGGATTCCTGCAAAAATCCAGCCGATATAGGTGGAAGCCTGGTCAATGATATCGGCGGGTGTCTGCATCAGCTGCATGATGGGGCGCGTCAGAATCACGGTGGCTACCGTGAGGACTACGCTCATGGCGACACACAGCCAGCCAGCATTGGCAACATAACGTCTCATCTGAGAATAATCCCGTGCCCCGAAATACTGTGCAATGGGAATCGCAAATCCGTTGCAGATGCCAATCACAAAACCAAGAATCAGGTAGTTCACCGATCCCGTAGCCCCGACAGCTGCCAGCGCATTGACGCCTACGAACCGTCCGACAATGATGGTGTCCGCCAAGGAATAAAACTGCTGAAACAGGTTTCCCAGCACCAGCGGCAGCGTAAACGCAGCAATGACCTTCAAAGGCATTCCGCTTGTGAGATCTTTTGTCATTCCACTTTCCCCTATCCACCAAAATACAATGGCGCGGCCAAAGCCGCGCATGAACGTGGTGATAATTATACTATACCCGAGCGGAAAATCAAGCAGCTGAAAAAATAATTTTTGCTTTGCGGCGAAAACAAAAACAAAAAAGCCTGACCAAGATGGTCAGGCTTTTTTGGCAGGGGTAGAAGGATTCGAACCCTCGGCACGCGGTTTTGGAGACCGCTGCTCTACCAACTGAGCTATGCCCCTACATAAAAGACCCACAGTTTTGCAGCTGTGGGTCTTGCGCTGGAGCTGATATCCAGATTCGAACTGGAGACCTCATCCTTACCAAGGATGCGCTCTACCGACTGAGCTATATCAGCAAATGGCGACCCGAATCAGGCTCGAACTGACGACCTCTAGCGTGACAGGCTAGCGTTCTAACCAACTGAACTACCGGGCCATAACCAGCGGTTGCTTTTGCCTTTGGCGCTTGGCCTTGGCGGCTGCAACGTTGATAATTATAGCCGAGGAATACCAAAATGTCAACAGGTTTTTTGCATTTTTTTGAAAAATATTTGGATTTTCTTATTTTTGTCTTTATATCGAAGTTTTATTTTCAAAATAGTTTGAAATTTTCGGTTTTGCAATTCAACCTACAGCATGGTATGATGATAACAGATGCCTTATGGCTGATGGAAGCGCCCTTTTTCCAATCCCCGAGCCATCAAGAACTGCTTCAAGCAAAGGGAAATCGCTGCTCCTAACAGTACAAGTCCTCCTTCCGGACCAAACTGCAGAAGAGCCATCGGTGCGCCCAATACCAATATGGCCAGACCTGCCACAGTTGACTCCCCCGCCGCGAGAACCAGCAGGCTTCCGCCCAGGCAGGCCAGCATTCCGGTAAAGGGTAAATACAGGACAAGCCAGATGCAGATCAAAGGCAAGGATCCTTCCGCCTTTCCGGGCTCCAGGACAATGTGCGCCATTAGTAATCCCAATCCTGCGTATAATATGGAGAGGGATGCCGGCAATGCTTTCACAGTCACCGCTGCCGCCGCACAGCATACAACCATCTTTGTTACGCCTAGCATCAGGTGCACCAGCTTTCCCAGACCTGTTTCCCGCTGGCACAGAAAACCTTTGATATTCCTATCCGACAGCAGCACCCCAAACAATGCACCAAACGCAAGGCAGCCCAAACGAAGCAAAATCGTACTGCGCTCCATGTCATATCCCCCCTTTGTATATAGTATATCCATTTCCTGACCGGCAACCACTGTCACGGTCGGCAGAGTCTGAATATCGAGGTACCTTTTATGGATTTTGAAACATTGAAAGCCGAATGTCTTGCCTGCCGCCGGTGCGGCCTTTGCGAAACACGCAAAAACGTGGTATTCGGACAGGGAGTTCCCAACGCCGAAGTACTGTTTGTGGGAGAAGGGCCCGGTGCCAACGAAGATGAACAAGGTCTTCCCTTCGTCGGACGAAGCGGAAAACTGCTGGATAGTTACCTGGAAGCCATCGATCTGGACCGTAACCGCAACATCTTTATTGCCAACATCGTCAAATGCCGACCGCCGGAAAACCGCGATCCTCTGCCGGAGGAATCCGCCGCCTGCATGCCCTGGCTTCGTCAGCAGTTTCAGCTGCTGCGTCCCAAGATCGTGGTTTGCCTGGGACGCATTGCCGCACAGCAGATGATCGACAAAAATCTGTCGGTCACCAAAGATCATGGAAAATTCTTCAACAAGCAGGGAACCCTGTTCATGGCGACGCTGCATCCGGCTGCGCTTCTGCGCAATCCGCACAGCAAGCCCTCTGCCTTCGAGGACTTCGTCGCCCTGCGGGACAAGATCAGCGAAGTCTGTGAACACACTTATTGAGTTGCTGCTGTTCCCGTATTTTAAGTAAAGTGAACGTCCCTTTTTTCCGTCTTCCCTGCACCAAACCGCTTCTTTTTGCATAGCATAGCTCAGATTCTTACCCACAAAGGAGGTTTTGAGTTATGCAATGTAAACCTGTCCTGGACTTCTTTTTAGGCGCACTTTCCCCTTCCGGCTTTACCGGATGGTTTGCCGAAGCCGCCGCTGACCCCACTATCACGCCCTGGCTGATCAAAGCCGGCCCGGGATGTGGCAAGTCCACCCTTATGCGTCGGCTGCTGGAACGGGACGCTGCCGACTGTCGTCGTGACGGCAGCTGGATCGAGCGTATCCACTGCTCCAGCGATCCGGACAGTCTGGACGGTGTTCGGATGAGCGATGTGAAGGCGCTGGTGCTGGATGCTACCGCTCCTCACACGCTGGATTGCAAGTTTCCCGATGCCGCCGAGCGTCTGATCCCGCTGTATGACGCCCTGGATCATGGCTATCTGGTATCGCATCGGGAGGAGGTACTGCAGATTGGCCGGGACCACGCTCGCCTGATGCAGCAGGCTTCCGCCCACTGGGCCTTGGCCTGCGCTGTCCTGCTGCGACGCCGGATGCTGGCAGCCTCCTATCTGGATGAAAAGAAGCTGCGCGCCTTTACCGGCCGCCTTGCTGCGCGTACCATGCCGGTCCGCCGCGGCACCAAACCCGGGCTGCAGCATATCCGCGTTCTTTCGGCCCCTACCCCCAAAGGGCTTGTCCTGTTCCGTGAAACCATAGCGCAGCTGGCCTGCAAAAAGTTATATGTCGTCCACGATCCCTATGGAGCTGCGGCGTCCTGCATGATGTGCCAGCTGGCCGATTACGCCCGTCTGAACGGGTATGACGCCTATATTTGCCGCTGTGCCAGTGACCAGCGCGGAAAGATCGATCACCTGTTTATTCCTGCCCTCGGGTTGGGGTTCGTGACCAGCAACCCCTGGCATACCATGGATTTCCCTGGTCAGACCAACATTCACGCAGCACGATTCACTGTCGGCACCCCCGATGCACGGCAAAAAAGGCTGCTGGCTTACCACAAAAAGCTGGCTTTCAGCCTGCTGGAAAAGACCTGTGAGGCCCAGGCAGCTGCCAAAACTATGCATGATGCATTGGAGCGGTATTATGTGCAAGCATCGGATTTCCAAACCGTAGACCGCATCCGCGCCCGGGTGGAGCAGGAATTGTTCGAAGAATAAAAAATATGGAAGGAGCCATAAACCGTTGATGTCTGCCCAACTTTCTGACAACCAGACACCGCTGGCCGTCGCACTGTCCGTGCGGCGGCTTGTTGAATTTCTTTTAAGGACCGGCAGCATTGACAGCCGTTTTTCCGGATTCGACCGCGCCAACGAGGGTGCCCGAATCCACCGTCGGCTGCAACGCGCTGCCGCTAAAGAGCATGAAGATTACAAAGCCGAAATGGCACTGCGGCAGGAGTATCTCTGCGACAACATTGCCTATACCCTGGAAGGTCGTGTCGACGGTATTTTTACCCAAGAGGGCATTCCGGTGATTGAAGAGATCAAATCCACCACTTTGCCTGTGCCGGACATCACAGAAGATCATGCCCCTGAACACTGGGCACAAGGACAGCTGTATGCAGCCATCTATACTCTGCAGAACAACCTGCCCCAAGCCACAGTCCTGCTGACTTATTTCCAGGTAGACGAAGAGCTGACAGTACGCTTTGAGCGCACCTATACGGCCGAAGAGCTGGATGCCATTGTGCATGACTTACTGCATCAATATGCCCCCTGGGCTCGTTTTGCAGCAGACTGGAAGCAGAAAAGCCGCTCAGCGCTGCAGACGCTTGCCTTTCCTTTTGCCGGCTATCGCCCGGGGCAGCGGGCTATGATTACCGAAGTATACAAGATCTGTCAGGATGGCGGCCAGCTGCTGTGTCAGGCGCCTACAGGTATCGGCAAAACCATGAGTGTCCTCTTTCCGGCGCTGAAGGCAATAGGCAATGGTGTGGAAGGCCCCATCTTCTACCTGACAGCCCGCGGGACCACCCGCGCTGCCGCCGAATCTGCCTTGGCATTGCTTCGCGCCGGTGATACGGCGTTGCCCCTGCGCAGTGTGACACTGACGGCCAAAGACAAAATCTGCCTGTGCGAGAGCCGGGAATGCACCCCGGATGCCTGTCCTTATGCCAACGGTTATTTTGATCGGATCAAGGATGCCTTGTGGGATGCATTGCAGGACCCGTCGGGGGCGCTGGGCGCCGCCCTTTTGCAGGAATACGCCCGGAAGCATCGGGTATGTCCTTTTGAGATGGGTCTGGATTTGTCACTGTGGAGCGACGTCATAATCGGCGACTACAACTATCTATTTGACCCGGTGGTACGTCTGCAGCGCTTTTTTGAATCACGGGGAGATTATCTTTTTCTGATCGATGAGGCCCACAATCTGCCGGATCGGGCCAGCGAAATGCACAGTGCCACATTGGAAAAGACCGCTTTTTATCAGGCCAAAAAAGACTTGGGCCAAGGCAAGAGCTCTCTGAAGACAGCACTGAGCAAGGTCAATTCCCATTTCATCGAGTGGCGGCACCGGTGCGAAAAGGAGGCCACAAAGCCAGGAGCCCAGTTTGGGCAGACAATATTTGAGACAGCGTCGGACCAGACCTTTGACCGCCTGCTGTCCAAACTGTGTGAGCAGTTGGAAATCTGGCTGGACGAACACCGTGAGCCAAATGAGCTGCACGCCGAGTTGCTGCAGCTGTACTTTGATGCCCGAAGCTGGCTCCGGGTGTCCGAAACATTCGATGAACATTTTGTCCTTCAAATCAATTCTTATGGCTCCAAAGTCCGTGCATCCATGCTCTGCCTGGATCCCAGTGACTTCTTGGCCGCCGACTTTTCGCTGGGACGGGCCGCGGTCCTCTTCAGCGCCACGCTGACACCTGCTGCCTATTACAAAGACCTGTGTGGATTAAGGCAGGCACGGGCCGTAGCCCTGCGCAGCCCCTTTTCCCAAGATCATATGACCCTGTTATGCGCACAGAACGTAAGCACCCGGTATCGCGACCGGGAAGGCAGTGCTTCCACTATTGTTTCCTATCTGGCTGCCATGGTACGGGCTCATACAGGCAACTATCTGGCTTTTTTCCCCAGCTATGCCTATATGGAAAAGGTCTATGAAAGTTTCTGCACGGAGCACCCTGATCTTACGGTTTGCAAGCAGGAGAGCACCATGAACGAGGAGCAACGAAAAGCCTTTCTGGACCAGTTTGTCCCTCATCCTACCCAAAGCCTGTTGGGGTTTGTGGTCCTGGGCGGGGTGTTCGGAGAGGGCGTGGATCTGACAGGAGACCGACTGGTCGGGGTGGCAGTGATCGGGCCCGGCTTGCCTCAGGTCAATTCCCGACAGGAACAGCTGCGCGACCATTTTGAAAAAACCAGAGGCAGCGGCTTTGATTACGCCTACCGTTTTCCCGGTATGAACAAAGTTTTGCAGGCTGCCGGCCGCCTGATTCGCACCCCGGAAGATCGTGGCGTGGTACTGCTGTTCGACGACCGCTTTCTCTCGCCGGATTACCTGCGTCTGATGCCGCCCCATTGGTCTCACCTGCGCACCGTATACGCAGAACAGGACCTGGAAGACGCGTTACAGGCGTTTTGGCAGGAGGGAACCACCGATACTCCCAAATAAAGAAAAGCCGTACAGCCCCCCTTTTTGCTGGGCCGCACGGCTTTTTGATTTTATTGTTCTACCTTTTGCATGCGCAGCAGGCTGTAAGGCATCAGAGGTGCTTCGCAGGGGATGGTATAGTGCATCAGCGGATGCGGTGTGGCATCCACATTTTCGCCCTCCTCATTCTTGATCCAGGCGGGAGTCAGCGTCACCACTGAACCATCCGGCTGCAGCACTTCCAGGGTATCTCCCAGGTTGAACTTGCTGCGCTGGGTACAGGAGGCCACGCCATTTTCCCAATTGTCCACCGTTCCGACGAAGTCCCAATCCCGCACATAGCTATGGCTGGGAGTCTGCAGGGCTTTTTCCTTGCCAAAATAGAAGCCCGGAGAGTAATGGCGATGACTTGTACGGTTGAGCTCCTCAATGACCGCATCGGGCAGTTCAAAATTATCACTGCGCGGATCGGCCAGATACGTATCCAAAGCACGGCGATATGCGCTGGTCACCGACGCCACATAATAGAAGGTCTTGGCTCGGCCTTCGATCTTCAGACTATCCACGCCTGCCTTGCAGATCAGGTCAATGAACGGTGCTGTGCAGAGATCGTTCGCATTCAGAATATAGCTGCCATCCTCGTTTTCGCCGATTTCCATATACTGCCCCGGCCGCCGCTCCTCCATCAGATAGTATTTCCAGCGGCAAGGCTGGGCGCACTCGCCCCGATTGCCGCTTCGCCCGGTCATATAACTGGACAACAGACAACGGCCGGATACGCTCATGCACATAGCGCCGTGCACGAAAGCTTCCAGTTCCAACTCCGGCGGTGTGTTATCCCGGATGATGGCAATATCAGTCAGACTCAGTTCCCGGGCAAGAACCACCCGCTTGGCACCCATCTTGTAGGCCTGGGTAGCGGCAGCATAATTGGCAATACCTGCCTGGGTAGAAAAATGCACTTCCACACCGGGGGCATATTTCTGGGCCAGGGCCAGTACGCCAAGATCGGCAATAATAAAGGCATCCACACCGGCATCGGCAGCGTCCTTCATGGCTTGGGGCAACCGGTCCAGTTCTTCATTGGTCGGCAAGGTATTCAGGGTCAGGTATACCCTGCGGCCGCGGGCGTGGGCAAAAATGCAGCCCTCCCGCAGTTCGTCATTGGTCAGATTCGGCGGCGCAGCGCGCATGCCGAACTGCGGCAGCGCGCAGTACACGGCATCCGCTCCGTACAGCACCGCATATTTCAGTGTTTCCAGGCTGCCCGCCGGAGACAGCAGTTCAGGCTGTGAAAGCATGGATTTTTTCCTTTCCTTGGCAGGCCTCAATCAGGCCCAGCCGGCCTTGACGCAGTTTTGGTAATGTTCATCGGCAGTTTTGGCATAGAAGTACTGGCCTTCATATTCATTGCCGGGATGACCGGTAACAAAGAAGTAGTAGCCTTCAGCCATGAACTCCTCATCCGGATTCAACGCCGCGTCGATGGCATCAATACCGGGGTTGGAGATAGCCCCTGCCGGCAGCCCGCTGATACGGTAGGTGTCATAAGCGGCCAGAACTTCTTCCGGGATGGCACCGGCTTCCGGCCAGCCCATGTACTCTGCCATGGGAGAATTCCAGAGATAGTTGTTGTCTCCGTCATTGGTGATATAGCTGCTGGCATTGGATTCCAGCTTGTGTTCCGCCCACAGGGGGTCATCCGATTCCAGACGGTTGTGGAAGCAGGCACTGACCTTGTAATCCTCCGAAGGAAGACCGGCTTCTTCCTGAATGAAGGAGGCCAGAATGACCACCTGGTCCAGGGTGGTTCCCTTTTCCTCAATGGTAGACATCAGACCGGAGGTTTTGGAGTCAAAGGTCGAGTACAGTTTGTCTACGATGTCATAGACGCTGGCGTCAGAGAAGAATTCATAGGTGTCCGGGAAAAGGTAGCCTTCACATTTGAGCAGGCGGCCCTCATTGTCCGGAATCTGATTCCAGAATTCGTACTGGCTGAAATCAGAGCCGTCTTTGCCCTCGGCGCAGTTCAGGAAGGTTTCCACGCTGTCTACCAGCCCCTGGTCCACAAAAATCTGGGCCACGCCCACAGCTGTGGTGCCTTCAGGGATGGTCACCCGCACCGTCTCACGGAAGACTTTCTGTTCCGACAAGGTCGTGATGATATCGTTGTAGGACATGCCGGCATGTACCTGGAAATCGCCATACTGCAGTCCGCCGGCACGGCCGCTGTACTTGGTGTACAGCTTGAAGAGCCAGTCATATTTGATGACATTGTTCTGCTTCAGCACCTGGGCAATATCCCCCACGCTGGAGCCTTGTTCCACAGTGACGGTCACTTCCTGCCCGACCGTACCGTGACCATCCACTTCTCCATAAAATTGCAGCATGTTCCAGCCTGCAAATGCCACTAAAGCCAGAATGATCACAACTACCAGCAGGCCAACCGGGAAGCGGCGTTTTTTGACCACCACTTCCTCTTCTTCCTCCGGTTCCGGATCATCAAAGCCACCGTCCTGGGTCACATCATAGGCACGATGCTGCGGCTGTTCCGGCACAGGTTCACGACGGGTCGGCCGCTGGCTTTCCGGTTTAGGAGAAGAAGACGGTCCCGTTCCACGATTGATTTTCATCTTTTTCGCTCCTTTTCGCCTGTGCATAGGCAGGCATTTTGTACAGGGCCCCGCGATTACTGCAGCAGCCGGAAATATACGTCCGTGATGGGAAACGGCTTTGACAGGAAACGGATCATACCATATCCGCACCGCTTCCCTGCTCCCAGGTATAAGGTCTGGTTTTCTGCCAGAAGGATGCTGGCATATTCGGCGCCGGTCTTCTCCCGTGCTGCCTGCAGCAGGATATCGGCACAGTGATCATTGTCCGCCTGCAGTTCCATCACTTGCAGCACATCCCCCTGCTGACAGAAAAGGCCATATCCCCGATGATTGGAAACAATGGTCATTCCTTTTTGGTACAGCCGGGTCACCATCTCTGCAACAGTCGTTTCCGGCAGGGTGATGCAGGCAGGTTGATACCGCATGCGGGCATCGATCAGCCGGCGCACCGTCATATTATCAAATTCCGCCACGGCGCGCAGATTGTGTTCGATGGGTTTTCGTACCACACGCAGCGGAAAGGCATTCTTGAAATCCAGTTGTTTCAAGGCCTGTCCTGCATGAGGGGATTCCGGAACGGTGACGGCAAAGTCATATCCGCCCGCCGCGTAAGCCCGCAGGCATGTATCCAAAAGATGGCTCATCAGCCCCCGGCCGCGCAGCTCTGGACGGGTGAGCATCCCGCAGAACCAGACCCCCCTTCGGTGTCCGCATTCCACCGGCACAGCCCCCAGCAGGGCAGCTGGAACGCCGGGTTTTCCATCCGTTCCGGCCCGTTCCAGGACCAGCACATTCTCCAACCCGGCCATATTCCGGAGCCACGATCTGGCTTCCTGCATATCAGTGCCAAAGGATTGTGCGCGCAAATCCGCCAATGTATCCACATCCTGCGCAGTGGCTTTGCGCAAAACAGCAGCCATTCCATCTGCCCCCTTTCCCGCCGGCTTTCAGGCCGTCACAGCACGTCTGCCAGCTTGGAAAGCACTTCGGCGTGGATATCTTCCACACTGCGCATGGTCTTGACACCATTTTCTTCCTTGGTACAGACAATGCGCCGCCATCCCAGTTTCCGGGCACAGTATTCAGCCGCCGCCCGTGACCGGGCCAGATACTCCGCATCCTTTTCCTGGATGTCCATCTTGTTTTTGTCTCCGTGGTAGCGCTCGGCAATCAGTTTCTGAGAAATATCCACGTCTACAGACAGGTATACCACCGCATCCGGCGCCGGAATGCCCATCTTTTTATATTCAAAATCGAACAGCCATTCCAGGAAACCATCCCAGTGCATGGGCGGCAGTTTGGAACACTGGTGCACAGCATTGCTCGTGGTATACCGGTCCGAAATGACCAGTCCGCCGCGGCGGTAGAAATCGCCCCAGTTGGTCTTGTAGCTGGCAAACCGGTCCACCGCATAGAAGGTGGAGGAAGCAAATGCATTAACATCATCCGGTTTTTGGCCAAACTTGCCGGACAGGTACATCTTTACCAGCGCAGAAGAATCGCTTTCATAATCCGGAAAAGTGATCTGCCGCAGTTCCTGCCCGCGGTCACGCAGAGTCTTGCACAGCAGGTCGGTCTGCGTGCCTTTGCCGGAACCATCCAGCCCTTCAAAGATGATCAGTTTACCCATGGTTGAGTACCTTCTCTTTCATTTCGGAGTATTTCTGCCGCACCTGCGCCTGCCGGCCGCAGCACATGCGGCCCTCGGGACAGGGACCGGTCAGACAGCGCGGCCCTGCTGCCGCAAAAATATGCGGTGCCAACGGCAGAACCAGCTCCAGCATCCTGTCTGCCACAGCACGGATTTCCCATTGTGCCCGTTCGCAGCAGCGCAGCTGGAAAAAGTTGATCAAGCTGCGGCAGTTCATGGTCATTACCATTTTTGTCTCGCAGGCATTGGGTAATACAAACCGGGCATCCTCATTTGCCTTTTTGGACGCCTTGGCACGGGCAGCCTTCTCATCCAGCCCCTCCGCCATAAAGGTTTTGGTATGGGCATCTTCCAGGGTTCTGACCAGTTCCAGATACCGGCGGGCATCCTCGTTCATGGAATCAATAAACTGCGTCTTCGCCTCCGGAATGTCTTCGATCTCCGGCGGAATAACATAGCGGAAATCTTCCAGGCGGACGTACCGCTGACTCTGCACGCTGAAAGAAGCGATGCGATGGCGGGTGACCTGTGCCAGGAACGTGCGGCTGACCCCTTCGATGCCAAATGTGAAGGAGGCATGCTCAATGGGGCTGGCATGGCCCACATCATTCAGCCGCTGCAGAAAAGCGGCTGTTTTTTCCGGCGTCAGGCCATCCAGCAATGTCTCAATATGAGCATCGGAATAGCAAAGTTTGGCCGCTGCGGCCACCGTTTTTTCCGGGTCGTTGGTATGTGCGATCAGGTTGACCAGCATGGTGCATCTCACCCCATTTATTCCTTGGATAGTTTTGTGAGCGGCGCATAATTGGCCATCGTCTTTTTGACCCCCACACGGTCGAACTGAATCTCTACAATGCAGTCTCCCGCCACAGGGGTGACTTTGAGAACCTTGCCGCGGCCAAAAACCTTATGGTCCACAAAATCACCGGGTTCAAAGCCCACCGCCTTCTTTTTGGATGCAGAGGGCTGGTCCAGCAAGGTAGAAGAACCGGCTCCGGCAGGCGCCGCAGAACGGGAAGAACCGTATCCGGCTCCGAATCCGCTTGCGGGAACCGTATGATGACCGATCCCGCGGGGGCTTTCATGGCCTCCGGTGGCTGCAAAACCACTGCGGAAACCGCCGCCGGAGGCATACCGGCTGCCAAAGCCGGCATTGTACTCGTTGTTCAGGTAGCCGCGGGATGTGCCGGAGTATCCGCTGCGGCCGCCGGGTACGTTGGCGGAATACGTGCCGTATCCGGCTCCGAATCCGCTCCCCATGGCGGCAAGCTCAGGACTCTGGGTTTCCTCCAGCAATTCGGGATCGATCTCATTCAGGAACTCCGACGGCGGATTGCGCCGGGTCTGTCCGAAGATCATCCGGCTGCGGGAAGAAGAAAGATACAGTTCCTTCTTTGCTCGCGTAATGCCCACATAGCAAAGACGCCGTTCTTCCTCCATGTCCTCCTCGTTATAACGGGCCAGGTCTCCGGGAAAAACACCATCCTCCATGCCGATGATAAAGACATACGGAAATTCCAAGCCCTTGGCACTGTGCAGGGTCATCAGCGTAACCGAGTCGGCATCTTCGTCATAGGAATCGATATCAGCAATCAGGGCTACTTCTTCCAGGAATCCGGACAGCGTTGCATCCTCCCCGTTCTGGTCTGCATAGGTCTTGACCGAGTTGACCAACTGACCCAGGTTTTCCAGACGGGTCTCCCCTTCTTCCTTCTGGGCTTTCAGCATGGCTTCATATCCGGTTTTACGGATCACCTCGCCTACAAACTCATCCAAAGGCAAAGTGACGGACAAATCGCACAAGGTACGATACATGTCATAGAACGCGCCCAGCGCGGAGGCCGCGCGGGCCAGTGCAGGATAGGTAGACGCCTCAGAGATGATCTGCAGCATGGGCACCCCGCGGGAGGCCGCCAGTTCGGCGATCTTGTCCACTGTGGTGGCACCGATCTTGCGGGCCGGTTCGTTGATGATCCGGCGCAGCCGTACATCATCCCGGGGGTTGACCACAATAGCCAGATAAGAGTTGATATCCTTGACTTCCTTGCGGTCAAAGAAGCGCTGGCCGCCCACAATGCGGTACGGAATACCAGCCCGGGCAAAATAAGCTTCCACAGGGCTGGACTGGGCATTCATCCGATACAGCACCGCATGATCCCGCAAGCTGGCGCCGCTGCGCAGATTCTGTCCGATGATATCGGCAATGTGACTGGCTTCGTCCTGCTCGCTGGACGCCGTATAATGATGGATTTTGGCCCCGGTACCGTTTTCGGTCCAAAGGGTCTTGCCCTTACGGCCGTTGTTGTTCTTGATAACGCTGTTTGCCGCGTTCAGGATGTTGGAAGTGGAGCGATAATTCTGCTCAAGACGAATGGTCCTGGCCCCGGAAAACACTTTTTCAAAATTCAGAATATTTTCGATGGTAGCGCCGCGGAATTTATAGATGGACTGATCGTCGTCGCCAACTACGCAGACATTGTTTGTTCCGCCCGCCAGCAGCCGGACGAGATGGAACTGCGCCACGCTGGTATCCTGGTATTCGTCCACCACGATATAGCGGAACTTGTTCTGATAGTATTCCCGCGCCTCCGCGTCCTTCTTCAGCATCTGCACGGTGTGGAAGATCAGGTCATCAAAATCCATGGCGCCTGCCGTCTTCAGGCGTTCGGCGTAGGTGGTATAGATCTTGCTGACCAGCGCCGCCTTTGTATCCTTGGGCGGTTCGGAAGCCACATCCCTGGCTGAAAGCAGTTTGTCCTTGAACGCGCTGATCCGTGCGATTGCCTGCTTCGGGGGCAGGAACTTATCATCGATCATCAGTTCCTTGTAGATTTGTTTGACAACCCGCTGCTGGTCGTCGGAGTCATAAATGGTAAAGCTGGTGGGAAATCCGATGCGCTCGGCATCCCGGCGAAGAATCCGCACACAGGCAGAGTGGAAAGTGGAGGCATGTACATCACTGCCCACGGTTTCTCCCAGCATAGCCTTCAGGCGGTCCTTCAGCTCTCCGGCCGCCTTGTTCGTGAAGGTGATGGCCAGCACATTCCAGGGACGGGCCGGTTCCACCGCCAAAAGTCGGGCCTGGTCGGCGGAAGGATTGCGGCCGCTTTCCATGGTATTGCGCAGATAATCCACATCTTCCTGGGTCACTGGCCGGCAAACCTCCCGGCTGCCATGGGCTCTGCCGAACCGGATGATATTGGCAATGCGGTTGACCAGCACGGTGGTCTTTCCGGAACCGGCTCCTGCCAAAATCAGCAGTGGGCCTTCAGTGGTAAACACCGCTTGGCGCTGAACCGGGTTCAGACGGGTAAAGCAGGATTCGATATACCGATCCCGCAACTGTAGATATTCATTCAAAATGGCGTCAGGCATAGGTGATTTCTTCCTTCGCTCCTGCAGTCTCTTAAAAGATAAAATTCCGATTTTCCAGTATACCACAAATTTTTATTCATGGAAAGGGTCGCGGGGGCCCATGATCCGACTTTTCCAGATCTTGGGAGTCGCGTCCCGGAAACCGGCCGACAGGTATTTTCCCATGGACAGACTGGCGGCAGTACCACGTGCCACACAGTTGAGCGGATCAGGCGCAATGGCCACATCCACATGCAGTTCCCCGGCCAGATACCCGGCCAGTCCCCGCAGCATGGAACCACCGCCTGTCAGCAAAATGCCGGTCTTGCCCACGTCTGCTGCCAGTTCCGGCGGGGTATTTTGCAGTACATTATGGGCCGCCGCTGCAATGCGGGCAGCCAGTTCCCGTACCGGTGCATACAAATCGCGGGTGTAGATCAGACGGCGCGCCGGCAGATTCGTCTCCCAGGAATGGCCCCGTACTTCCATCACGCCTTCAAATTCGCTCTGGGAACAGCATGCCACCTGCTTTTTGAGTGCTTCGGCGGTCAAAGGCCCGATGGCAATGCTGAACTTTTCCTGCACATACTGCGCAATACAATTGTCAAAAGCGTTGCCGGCCACCGGAAGACTGGCGGCCTGGACACGCCCGCCCATGCTGATGACTGCTATGTCAGTGGAGCCGCCGCCGATGTCAATGACCATACAGCCGCGGGGCGTGCGTATATCCAACCCCGCACCAAGGGCAGCCGCCACCGGTTCATCCACCAGATAGACCTGTTTGGCTCCCGCAGCCATCACCGATTCCACCACGGCATCAGCTTCAATACCGGTGATGGCCGCCGGCACGCAAACCGCTACCCGGGGTCGGATCAGGCGGGACGGGCATACCTGGTTGATAAACCGTACGATCAGTTCGTTGGTCATCCTGTGGTCCTGAATCACGCCATCCCGCAGTGGGCGCACAATGTCAATATAGCGGGGGGCGCGCCCTACCATGCGCAGAGCGTCCTCCCCCACCGCGATGACCGTATTGGAACGGGTATCCACCGCACCGACACTGGGCTGGCGGAAAATAACACCCTGCTGTTCGGTAGCAATAATGATGGTGCTTGTTCCTAAATCAATGCCAATATCGTATTGCTTCATTTGCTTTGTTTCTCCTGAGGCTGCTGTTGTTTGGGCACCCGTTTTTCAGGGGGCAACTCCTCTTTGGCGGCAACACTGACCGCAAATACCGAAACTGCGCCACCCTGCAGCAGGGCCAGCGCACAAGCCGAGACCGTTGAACCGGTGGTGATAATATCATCCACCAGCAAAACACGAGCCCCCGAAAGGTCCGTGCCGGATCGGCAGGCATATGCATCTTTTGTGTTCTGCAATCTTCCGGCCAGATCCAGCCCCTTCTGGGGCTTCATTTCCCGTGTGGTGTGCAACGGGCAGCACAAGGGAATCCCCAAGATTCGGGAAAGCCGTCTGGCCAGCAGATACGGCATCCTTCCGCCTCCGCGTCTTCTCGGCGGGACCGGAACAATCACGGTGTACGGAAGAAGTCCGCCGGGAGCATGGTAAACCGGAGTTCCGGACATATATCCGGACGCTTCGGCTCCAAAAACCATCACTGCCATCATGTCCGCAAATTCCTGTGCATACCAGGGATGGTCGTGCTCTTTGCATCGCAGGATCGCATGGCGCACCCCATCGCTGTAATAAAAGGCACTGGCCGCACCTGAAACGGCATAAAACTCATGTTCCGTATCCGGCAGCCGGGGTGGCTCATGCGTCAGCCGCTTTATTTCCGAAAGACATTCCCGGCAGATACACCCCATAAAGGCATCCTTCGGCAGGACGCGGTCACAGAACGGGCATCGCCGCGGCCAAAGCAGCGCGGCAAGGCGTTCCGGAACCCCCTTCATGATTTATGGCCGACGGCGTCCGCCAGCAGATAGCGCAAACCGCTGTAACGAAGATTTTGGCGCACATTCTGAATCATGGTCTGTACAGTGCGTCCTGTTCCGGTAATAATGCACAGCTTGCGCGCACGGGTCACACCCGTATACAAAAGATTGCGGTAACAAAGGCGGGACGGCACATCCGCCGCCGGGATGATCACTGCCGGGAATTCCGAGCCCTGGCTCTTATGGATCGTAACCGCATAAGCCGGTTCCAGTTCCGCCAGCTGGTCCGCTCCGTATACATACTTGCGGTCATCCATCAGCACGGTGACGCTGCGGGCCGAGGGATCCACCTCGGTTACGATGCCAAGGTCCCCGTTATAAGCCCCCACGCCGGCCTCTGCCCCTGACCGCTCATAGGGAATGTCATAATCGTTTTTGATCTGCATGACCTTATCCCCCAAACGCAGCACCCGACCGGTCTGTTCCCAGACAATCTGGGGCTTATCGGGCGAAGGGGGGTTGAGTACCGCCTGCAAGCGGTGATTCAATTCGGTGCTTCCGGTAGGTCCCTTCTTTGTAGGGCACAGTACCTGGATGTCCCGTACCGGGTCCAGCCCATAGGTGCGCGGCAGCCGGTTGGATACCAGATCACACACCAGGCGCTGGCATGCCAGACCATAGGATTCAATCATGAAGAAATCGTCATCACGGCCACCGGCGCGGGGCATTTCCCCATGAACGATGCGGTGAGCGTTCTGGATGATCAGACTTTTTTGTGCCTGACGAAAGATTTCTGTCAGTCGCACAGTCGGCAATATGCCTGCCCGCAGAATCTCACTGAGAATATTGCCGGGGCCAACGCTGGGCAGCTGATCAGCATCTCCCACCATAATAATGCGGCAATGGGGACGCGCTGCCGCCAGCAGCGCCTGAAACAGCTTGACATCCACCATACTCATCTCGTCCAGGATGATAACATCAAAAGGAAGAAGATTTTTTTCGTTGTGGATAAAGCGCACAGTCCCGGTGGAGTAATCCACTTCCAGCAGACGGTGGATCGTGGAGGCGCTATGCCCGGTCAGTTCGCTCAGTCGTTTGGCTGCCCGCCCGGTAGGAGCACAGAGGGCCACCCGGTCATACATTCCCTCGTACAGAGTGAGAATGGCATTGACCGTGGTCGTCTTGCCGGTACCGGGACCACCTGTCAAAACCATCACACGATTGGACAATGCCATGCGGATGGCTTCTTTCTGCAACGGTGCATAGGAAAAGCCCTGGGCCATTTCCAGTACCCGGATATCGTTATCCAAAGTAGGTGGTGCTTCCGTGGGAAAGGTCGAGATTTCCCCAAGGCGTACCGCAATATCTTCCTCCGCACGAAGCAGGTCCGGCAGATAAATGTATTCTGTCCCGTCATAGGTACGGGCACGCAGCTCATCCCCGGACAGCATTTCCCGCAAGTTTTTCTCCACCAAGTCAGGCTGCTGGCGCAGGAACTGAGCGGTAGCATCCACGAGTTTGGTACAAGGCAGGCAAGTGTGACCATTACCGGAGTTATGGCGCAGTGTATACAAAAGGCCAGCCGCAATACGCAGGCGACTGTCCGCCTCTACCTGCAGGGTGTTGGCAATCCCATCCACCTGAGCAAATTTCAGATTCAAGGGCTCGCCACACAGCATATACGGGTTCTGGTTCAGCGCCTCCACCGTGTGCGGTCCAAAAGCCCGGTACGCCGATACCGCACATTGGGCCGAAAGGCCGAACCGGGCCATCCAGGCAATAACTTCCCGTACACCATACAGGCGGCGGAATTCATTGGAGATAGCCGTCGCCTTCTGGGGAGTAATGCCTTTGATTTCACACAGACGATCCGGTTCCTCTGCAATGACGGTCAGTGTTTCCGCCCCAAACTTTGCCACAATCTTTTTGGCTGTGGATGACCCGATATACGGCAGAACGCCGCTGGCCAGATAACTTTGGATGGCTGCCGTGTCCTGCGGCAGGGCGGCCTCGCACGTCTCCGCACGGAACTGTTCCCCATAGTTGGGGTGGTTGGTCATCTGCCCATACACCACCACCGACATACCATTGTCAATACTGCCCACATTGCCGGAAACGACCACATCGGTGCCACCGGTGTCCACTTCGAACACCGCGTACCCGGTTTCCGGATTTTCAAAAATCACATGTTCCACAATGCCTTCCAGCTTGAGCAGTTCTCCGGCCATGGCCGTTTCCTCCTTTCTTGGATTTGGGGACAGAATCACCCAATATACCTTTATATTATATCCAACTCCCCCTTTTTTGGCAATGGCATTGGCAGTCCTTTTCAGATAGTCTGCTCCGTTGTTTGGCGTTATATCGCTTTCATCTCCGACCCAGACCCGATCATCAAATCGCCTTCGGCGGCCGGCAATCGAAAACGGTCAGTTCCTGAAGCCGTGCGGAATGATACAAGCCTGCAGGAGCCCCCGCCGGGAGCCACTGTCCTCCCCTAGCCTCATTTTATAAAAGGAGTCCCCGCTGCTCTGTCAGAGGCAGCGGGGACTCCTTGCACCACAATAATAATTAAAGGATGATTTCCATACCGGTTTTCAGCGGCTTAAATCCGCAGGATTCATAAAAGCCCTGGGCCCTGTCGTTGCCGGCCCACACATTCAGCGTCACATTGTAGCAACCATGTTCCCGGGCGTAGGCCAGGACCGCCTCATACAGTGCACGACCAATATGCTGCCCACGGCAAGCTTCATCCACACACAGATCATCAATATACAGAGTTTTCACATCTGTCATGATATTGTTGTTCAGATATTGCTGGAAAATGCAGAAGGCATAACCAAGCAGATAGCCGTTGTCATCCACTGCCACCAGGATGGGGCGCTCATCATCCGCGATGATGGCGGCCAGCTCTTCATCCGTATATTTGCGCCCGCCGTTCTTGAACAGGTCGGGGCGGATGCCGTGATGGACCAGTTCTACCTGCAGAAGCAGGTCATTGATGCGGTCCATATCGCGGGTTTCAGCTCTGCGGATCTTCATGTTTCATGCGCTTCCCTTCTAAATATTTTGCTTGACAAAAAGACTATATATGTAAAATTATACATCCGTTTTCTCATTTTGCAAGTTTTTACCTTTTCATCAAAAAAGCAGGCTCTGCTTTCCCGTAATGCCGATCGGGCATTGTCCGGGCACAGAGCCTGCTCTATGAATGATCCGATAAAAATTACAGGGAGGCGACTGCGGCTTTCAGTTCTTCCACGCGGTCGGTGTTCTCCCACTTGACACCCAGGTCCTCCCGGCCCATATGACCATAGGCCGCCAGTTTGCGGTAAATGGGTTTGCGCAGATCCAGATCGCGGATGATTGCTGCGGGGCGCAGATCAAAGACCTTTTCCACCGCTGCTTCCAGCTTTTCGTCTGCCACCACACCGGTACCGAAGGTATCCACAAAGATGGAAACCGGCTCGGCCACGCCGATGGCATAGGCCAGCTGGACTTCGCACTTGTCGGCCAGACCGGAGGCCACCAGGTTCTTAGCCACCCAGCGGGCTGCATAGGCCGCGGAGCGGTCCACCTTGGAGGGATCCTTGCCGCTGAAAGCGCCGCCGCCATGGCGGGCATAGCCACCATAGGTATCCACGATGATCTTGCGGCCGGTCAGGCCGCTGTCACCCTGAGGACCACCCACCACAAAACGGCCGGTGGGATTGATGAAGTACTTGGTGTTTTCATCCAGCAGATCGGCAGGAATGGTATCCCTGATGACATGCTCCATCACGTCGGCATGGAGCTGCTCCTGACTGACTTCCGGGCTGTGCTGGCTGGAGATGACCACGGTATCCACACGGGCAGGCTTGCCGTCCACATACTCGATGGTGACCTGGCTCTTGCCGTCCGGGCGCAGATATCCCATGGTGCCATCCTTGCGCACCTCGGTCAGACGCTTGGCCAGCTTGTGAGCCAGAGAAATGGGCAGGGGCATCAGTTCGGGGGTCTCATTGCAGGCATAGCCGAACATCATACCCTGGTCACCGGCACCGGCCACCTCATCGTTGGTGCCCAATGCGATGTCCGGGCTCTGGCCGTCGATGCTGGTCATCACACCGCAGGTATCACAGTCAAAGCCATACTTGGCACGGTCATAGCCGATATCCTTGATGACGCCGCGGGCAATACCGGGCAGATCCACATAGCAGGTGGTGGTAATTTCACCCATGATGTGGACCAGACCGGTGGTGCAGGTGGTTTCGCAAGCCACGCGGGCGCCGGGGTCCTGTGCCAGGATAGCGTCCAGGATGGCATCGGAAATCTGGTCACAGATCTTGTCGGGATGCCCCTCGGTAACGGATTCGGACGTGAACAGGAATTTGGACATAGTAAGCTGCCTCCTATTGTAGGAAAATATTGCGGGTCAGAAAGGCAACTTGACGAAAACCATGCAACGCATTCCGTCACGGCGGCAAACACAACAAAAAGCGCGTTTCCCACACACGGCGGGAAACGCGCGCAAACGCTTATCTTCCGGTTTCCCGCAGGACTTGGCACCTTACGCATGCGCAGGTTGCCGGGCTTCACAGGGCCTGTTCCCTCAGCCACTCTTGATAAGTCACCTTATTCTGATGTCGAGGAGTATAATAACACAACACCTGGTAGTTGTCAACGATTTTGCGACAACTTTTTCAGGAATTACGTCAAAGAATCAGCGGCGGCCATGCAGGATCGGAGACAGCGGCTTGTAAATCAGGAAGCAGAGCACCGAATCGAGAAGGCCTTTTACAAAAGTAAAAGGCAGGTTGAACATGACCAGGCAAAACAGCAAGCTGGTGGCATTGGGATTCAGTTCCTGATAGGCCCCCAGAATCAGGTCCATGCCGCCGAACATCTGGGCATACACAGGATAGGTGATGAAGTAGTTGACCGGCACGCTGATCAGCGCCATGACAACAGCACCCACCAGTGCACCAATAGCCGCCATCTTGCGGCTCTTGTGGTACTTGTAAATCAGTCCGGCCGTAACGGTAAAGGCAGCACCCAACAAAAAGTTGCACACCTCGCCGATTCCGCCGGTGGAGCCATGGAAAATCGCCGCCAGAATGTTTTTGACCAGGCAGACTGCCGCACCATACACGGGGCCCAGGCTGAAGGATGCCAGCAATGCCGGCAGTTCCGAAATATCCATCTTGACAAAGAAAGGGATGAACATGGGCAGGCTGAAATCCACCATCATCAGCACAAAGCCGATGGCTGAAAGCATGGCAGTCACAGTGAGTTCACGAATATGCGTTTTGGTTTTCATAAAAATACCTCCCGGCCTTGCGGCCCTAGCAAAATAGTGAAAGCCGGTTGCCACAGCTGTCGGGAGGCTTGTTTTCCTGCCAAGCAAAAGTGCCCTGCCGCAAGGATGCAGCAGGGCACGGAATGCAAGTCAAATAAAGCGAGCTTCCGTTTCTTCCATCCGGACTATACCGTCGGCCTCGGAATTTCACCGAATCAGCGGCTGCCTTGGCAGCCGGTCGCGGGCTTTACCGCCGGTGGGGAATTTCACCCCGCCCTGAAACAGACTTTCTGTGCAACAGTATAGCACAGTTTACAAAGAATGCAAGCAGTTTTTTGTGCTGTCTGTTCCGGCCTTGACACATGCTGTATTTCACGGTATCCTTACCACATACGCAATTGATCGTACACAGGTGCAAATCACCTGCTTTTTCTGTCTGTACAGGAGTAAAACATAAAATGGCAATTCGGGAATTCTGGACCCTCTTCATGGGTTTTATCAATACCCATAACGATATTCTGCGTATTCTGCTGACCGCAATTCTGGCCCTGGCTGCCGTATTTGGTACACGTTTGTATCGCAGTCTGATCCAGAGTCTGCGGAAAAAGCTACTGCGTTTCATGCCGGAATGGCTGCGGATCCTGTACGATGGATTTTACGGCTCGCTGGTCCTATTGCTGCGTACCTTTCTGATCTATCTGGCAGTGCTCGCCTTTCCCCTGCCGCTGACTCCCCGGCAAACAGAACTGTTGGCAGGTCCGGTATTCGGTGCCATCTCCATCGCACTGCTGGGGCTGGGATTCTGGCGCAGTGAAGCTTTGTGCGGTCTCCTGCTGCGCAGCGCCCAGAATCGCCTGGATCTGGAAAGCAACAAGACTATGACCCACTTCTTTGAAAAGATTTATCGGGCCATGGTCGTTGTGATCACCATTCTGGCTATGCTGGAACTGTTCGGCGTACCGGTAGCCGGTCTGATGGCCGGTGCCGGTGTAGCCGGTCTGGCGGTGTCTCTGGCAGCACAATCCACCCTCTCCAATCTGATTGCCGGAATCACCCTGGTCATGGAACGCCCCTTTGGCATCGGGGACTATATTGTTCTGGGGAGCTTTGAAGGCACCGTCGAGGAGATCTCTTTCCGCTCTACCAAACTGCGCACCCCGGACAATTGCCAGATCACGGTAGAAAACTCCAAAGTCAGCGCCGAATACATTCAGAACGTGACCGACCGCAACAGTCGTCTGTGGAATTTCGTCATCGGAGTCACCTACGACACATCCCGTGAAAAAATCGAGGCCTTGTGTGCCGCCCTGACCGAACTGTGCAAAGCCGATCCTGACGCACAGCCGGATACCGTGCAGGTGTGTCTGACAAACTTCGGTGCTTCCAGCATTGATATTGATGTGCGCATGTACGTAACGGCGCTGGGCCTGGCAGATTTCCGCGCTATGAAAAACCGCGTGAACCTGAAAATTATGGATCTGATGGAAAAGGAAGGATGTTCCTTCGCCTTTCCGTCCACCAGCGTGTACCTGGAAAAAACGCCGGAAAAGTAACCGGACAGCCAAGAAGCCCGACCAAAAGAGGTCGGGCTTCTTTATTATATGATTATATGTCACGTCTGGCATCCAGCAGAAAGCGGTCCGTTCCCTGGTCGGTGGTAACCGTGATAATGAAGCTGTACGCTGTGTCAAAACGATACTGAACCGAATCTTCTCCTGCGTCCTGCGGACAATAGTCTACCTTTTCAATGGGCTCCGAAGTGCTGTATCCCTGATAACCGCCCTCATTGGGCAGGACAAACGCAACTTCCACGTTCTCCGCCGTCACATGATACCATGTCAGCGTAGGCACGTCCGTCACACGGAGAAGGCAAAGTTCCTGCCCCGGCGACCCATCTTCCGGGTACCAAATATCGGTAGACTCGCTTACTTCACAGCCGGACAACTCCACGGACACCCCCGTATTGGGCAGTATCGTCTGCCAGGTCGTTTCCGGCTGCTGCTTTTTGCAGCCACACAGAAGCACCATCACAGCCAGGACGGCGATCATCAGACGTCCCCGGTGTTTCATGGGCAAACATCCTTTCTTACTCATAAGGGTCATAAGGTCCCAGCGGTATTTCCCTGCCCAAATCCAGGACACGAGGGCACAGCCCCGTGGCAGCCTGTACAAATCCCATCAGCATCCCCAGATGAAGGTGCAGATGCCGGTACTGTGCCAGGATCAACGTCATGCGGGTCCATTCGCAGCCTTCCGGACGCTGCAGAAGATCCTCATCATGCAGGGCCGGCAGATACAGCGAAAGTTTTGCCTTGATGGTATGGAAATAATCGTTGATCTGGCGGCGGTTCAGATGGGTGGCTGGATAGATGGCCAGATCCTGCAGCAGCGGTGTATGGATCGGCGGCTCCACAAAATCCCGGTCCCGGGGATTGATGAACCATTGGTCCAGCCCATGCAGCATGTGATAAATGTGCTGCCACATCGGAGCACCGCCATAGGGTTTATCCCACAGATCATCGGGGATACAGTCAATGACGTTCTGTGTCTCCCACAGAGCACGCACCGTCATTTCTGTCAGAATGGCATGATAAGATGATTCCCGCATGAACTGTGCCCCTTTCCCGATCAGGTCGGTCTTTTGGCTAGTATCCGCAGAAACTGGGTCTATCATTCATCCGCCACGAGCAAGGTCGGCAAGGTCTTTTCGCTGTACTGGGAGGAGATAATCGGGGTGAGCGACACGCGGGAATATACGCCTTGCGCCACACCGTCATAGGTATAGATACCGGTCAGGTTATAGTACCGATTCAGGCCGAATTCTTCCCCCTTCAGACCATAGTTTTCGGTCACATAAGGGGTATGGAATTCCTGCAGCAGATATCCGGTATAAGGCACGCTGCGAACCACTTCGGCCCAGCGGTCGGCATCGTATTCAACCCCGGCATAGACCCCACGGGAACCGTACGAATCCGTCGGTTTCAGGATCCAGCGGTCCTTATCTTCCAGCACCATGGGCAGGTGCTCCGCTGCGAACTCTGCGGTATAAGGCACATGCGCCTGCATGTAGTCCCGCTGCTCGTCTGTGAGCATCTGCATGGTGCGCGGCAGATGCAGCACACGGAACAGCTCCTTGTTGTGCACAATCTGGGTATGAAAATCCCCTACCAGCAAAACAGCATTATCTTTGGCAGCCTGCAGCAGAGCACCGCTCTCCTCGTAATGATTCAGCACATCACTGGTGACGGCCCGACGGTAAATCATATCGATTTTTGCTCCGGCAGGGCCGGTCAGGGCATGCCCGTCATACTGCAGCGCCCGCACGTCACAGACCTCCGCCGGGATTCCCGCCTTTTCAAAATGCTGCCGGAAGACCTCAAACTCATTGACCGTTCCGCATTCCATATAGTCCACGATGGCCACCCGCGGGGTTCCATGGCCGCCGGCGCGCTGCCAGATGCGTTCCATGGTCGCGACCCAGCTGTCAAACAATTCGCAGCGGCGTGTTTTGTGGGCTGCCGTGAATTCCCGATACACGGACGAAAGCTGCTGGGCATTGTGCAGTTCCCGGTCTTCGTTCATGGCACTGGCGCCGTCCGTGTTGAACTCACAGAACGTATACGCGCCCGTTTCTTCATTATAAAAGAAGTCGATGCGCGCCATGGGGAGCAGCGAGGGAGCCCTGTCGGCCCGCAGAATCAGTTCTTCGATGCGGGGATCAAATCCGAAAAGAGCCCGATAAGAAGCGTCGGATTCGTACTCCGTCATAACCCGGTCAAAGATGGAATACAACACTTGCATATCCGCCTTGATCTGGGAGAACTGGCTTTCGGTCAGAAGTTTGGGCTTGAAACAGGTACGGACATACTCTCCATGGTGAATTGCCGTAGAATGTTTCATATAATCTACAATGGCATCAAAATCCTGGCGCAGTTCCTGCGGATTCCGACGGGCCATCTCCAGATATTCGGCATCCAATGTCAGGGCATTCTTAAAATGATTCATTTTCAGTCACCGTTTCGCGGATGGTTTTCTTCTGTGCAGCCAGAGCCGCCAGCGGCTCCAGGTTGCGGCGCCCTTCAGGGGTCGTAACACGGCTCTTGGCTTGTGCCATCAGCCACGCGACTTCATCGGCCACCGGGCGTCCATAAACCTGCGCCTTGTAACCGTTGCAGCAAATCCCCACCTTGGCCGCTTCAATGTCTTCTACCGTTGCACCTGCGTAATGGCGCAGGATACCCTCCTGTGCGGCAGGGCTGGACAGAATGGCTTTGACCATTTCCGCATAGCCGGCCACATAAGCGGCCGGCATACTGTCCGCAACCCGGATCTCAATATAGCTCTTCAACCGTACGTCAAAAAAGAACATGGAGAGCACATGTTCGATCTCGTCCCGGCCCATGGCGGAAGGATACACTTCAAAAGCAGACTTTCGGCCGACGCCTTCGGTGCGGGGGCCCCGGCGGGACACCACCAGGGGTTTTTGCAGGATATAGTCAGCGTACTTTTCAAACCCGAAATCCGCATCCATCAAAATCGGCGGAATGCCGCAGCGGTCGGGGTCCACATCGTTCCAGACAGAAGTGCGTACACTGTAGGCATGGTTGGGCTGCCCCTCATAAACGGGCGCATTATCTGTCAGCAGAGCCAGCAATGGCGCCATCAGGCAGGCCACACGGTACTTGCGTACAAAGTCCTGCTCATTGTAATAATCCACCGAAACCTGGGTAGAGGCGGTAGCACGCATCATCTGGGTGCCGTGATGACCCCGCTTTTGAAAATACCGGTCCATCACTTCGTACCGCTTTTTGGGAATCAGCGGCAGCGCTGCGGCCCGCCGGGTGGGATGATACCCCAGATTGTACCCGCGCAAGCCTTGCTGGGCCAAAGCGCGGTGCATACGCGCCGCAAAGCCTTCATACACCGCCATCAGACGACTGACGTTGGGCTTGGGCAAGATGCTGATTTCCAACTGGCAGGCGGGTTCCAGGGAAACCGCATAAGCATCATTGTAAAACCCAACATATTCGCCGTCCATCACCACAGGCACATCACCAGTCTGCTGCAGTGCCTTCATGACCTGCTGAACTTGCTCAAAATCAATAGGGCTTCCATCTGCCCCGGTAATAAAATGTTCTACTTCCAACCCGACCGTCAATTTTCCCACAGGCTTGCAGCCTGCTTCAAAATAATTGACCAGGGCTTCTTTTTGCTTTCTCAGGTTTGCCAAAATACCCTCCTGTTTCCGCGCACGCCACAGCAGGAGCTTTCCCCTGCCCCATATGGCATGCACATGGGTATTGTACACCCAACCTTTGGCAAAAGCAATGGGCACAAAACAGTTGCACCGGGCCAAACACAGACTTTTACAACAAAGGTAAAACGTACCCCCATGTCAGTTTTGGTATCCGATGCCATGGATATGCCGTTATCTGAAAAGGCATGCAAAAATCCTCCGCCAATCTGTAAAATTTCAGTTACGGCGGAGGATTGATCGTTTATTCAGCCTGCCCCAGGCAGGTACGTATGTATTCCGGTGCGTCATCACGGTTCATACCCAGTGCAAAGGCCAGCTCACCATACAGCTGGTCTTCTGCCGCATGAAAATAGCGTTCATCCACACTGGTGGCACGCCGCCCCTTTTGCTGCCGCTCGGTACGGCGGCGATGCAGTGCTTTCAGCAGACCGGCCAACGCCCGACAATCGCAGCCGTGCTGAATCTGGCTGTACAATGCTTCGCGGCCTTTTTCATCGGGGATTTCCAGTTCGGGAACCTCCGGGAGTTCCTTGACGATCTGCTCTGCCTGTTCCCTGGTCACCGGCGGCCGAATCACCACGCGCTCGTTGTCAATGGGCGCATAGATGACCAGTTCCGGCTGGTAATACGGACGCAGCGTATAATACAGTCGGTCACCTGGTCCGCCCAGGTTCAGCGGGCCAACCGCTGCCACACGGCAGATGCCGTGTTCACCATATACAATGATGTCCCCAACGTTATACATGATACCCCACTTTCTTTCTTCGTCATTGCTTCGTATATTTTTATTATAACACAAAAAATCAGCCCCGACAAAGGCGTTTTTTCGTCTGTGCGTGATTTTTGTTGATTTTGCTCCACATGTCCCCGGCAAAATTTATGCGTTTTTGTGTATCTCTGAAACCCACGAAAAAGATTTTTTTCATTTGCGTTGTTTATGCAACGGCTATTTGGTGTCTTTTCAGATATAATCAATACAAATTCATATGATCAAAGGAGCTCTTCATGATTCGGAAAATCATTCACATCGACCAAGAGAAGTGCAATGGCTGCGGTGCCTGCGCTCGGGCCTGCCACGAAGGTGCCATCGGAATGGAGAATGGCAAGGCTGTCCTGCTTCGGGATGACTACTGTGATGGACTGGGGGATTGCCTGCCCACCTGCCCCACCGGTGCTATCAACTTTGTGGAGCGGGAAGCAGCGGCTTACGATGAAGCTGCCGTTGCCCAGCACATGCAGCATAAACAGGTTCCTTCGGGCTGTCCCGGTCAGCGTATGCACCAGATGGCACCTGCAGCGCCGGCAAATCAGCCCATGCGTGCTTCCTGCCTGGCTCAGTGGCCTGTGCAGATCAAGCTTGTCCCGGTGAATGCTCCGTTCTTTGCCGGGGCGGATGTACTGGTGGCGGCCGACTGTACTGCGTTTGCCTATGCCCGCATGCATCAGGAATTCATGCACAACCGTGTGACCCTGATCGGATGCCCCAAATTGGATGCTGTGGATTACAGCGAAAAGCTGACCGCCATTCTGCAGGCGAACAACATCGCTTCGTTGACCGTCGTACGCATGGAAGTTCCCTGCTGCGGTGGATTGGCCAATGCCGTACAGAAGGCCCTGCTTGCCAGTGGCCAATCCGTGCCCTGCCGGGTCGTGACCATCTCCATTGACGGACGGGTACTGGAAAATTGAGTGTGCCGTTTCTGCCCTGACTTTCCAACCTTCTCCAACAGTTTTCTTTCCCGAGGCAATCTGCCTTTGGCTGGAAAACTGTTTTTCTTTTTGTAAAGCAGTTTTACTTGTCATTTCCTTCCATACCGTTTTTCCCGGAATATGAAATTTTCACCGGTCGCCCCTCCTTTTTTGCCGGATTCTCTGCTTTCCGAATCCGTTTTACCGGCAGGCAGAACAAGAAAAATGCTTGACGCCGTTCCTTTATTGCATAAAAAAGAGAAAATAGCCTTCTTGCTTACCTTTTGGTCAAAAGCTGTGGGAGAACGCGCCAATCTCTGTTATAATAATTCTGTTTGCCATATTGTATACCAAACGGGAGGAATAAGATGGAAAAGACACAACAGTACGCGACTCCCTACGAATTTGAGGGGAAGCTGCCGATGCGGCAGGCCATTCCCCTGGGACTGCAGCATGTGCTGGCCATGTTCGTAGGAAACCTGACCCCCATTTTGATTATCACCAGCCTGTGCGCAGCCGGCGGCGGCGCAGAAGAATTTGCGGCCATCCAGGTATCTCTGCTGCAGAACGCCATGCTGGTAGCCGGTCTTGTAACCTTGGTCCAGCTTTTTGCCATCGGACCTGTCGGCGGCAAAGTTCCTATTATTATGGGTACCAGTTCCGGCTTTATCGGTGTTTTCCAGAGCGTTGTCAAGGTTATGGGCGGCGGCATTGTCGCCTATGCGGCCATCATGGGTGCTTCCATTCTGGGCGGTCTTTTTGAGACGGTCTTGGGAGCTTTCCTGAAGCCGCTTCGCCGCTTTTTCCCCGCCGTGGTTACCGGTACAGTGGTTCTTTCCATCGGTCTGTCCCTGATCAGCGTGGGTGTTGGTTCCTTTGGCGGCGGCACCTCCGCTGCTGACTATGGCTCGGTGGAGAATCTGCTGGTTGCCCTGGCCGTGATGATCATTGTGCTGGCTCTCAAGCATGGAGCCAAAGGTATGGCCAGTTCTTCCTGCATCCTTATCGGAATCATCTGCGGGTACGTGATCTGCGCCATTCTGCCGTTCTTCCTTTCCACCACCGGGGTGACCGCCGATGGCGTTGCGTATACCAAAGCCTGGGTATTGAACTGGGACAAAGTTGCCCAGGCAGACTGGTTTTCCATCCCGCAGCTGATGCCGGTAAAACCGGTCTTTGATTTGCGCGCTATTATTCCTGTAATGATCATGTTCATTGTAACTGCCGTGGAGACTGTCGGCGACATTTCCGGCGTGACTGAAGGCGGTATGGACCGTGAGGCGACCGACCAGGAACTGGCCGGCGGTGTCATGTGCGATGGTCTGGGTTCCACCTTTGCCGCCCTGTTTGGGGTTCTGCCCAACACCTCTTTCAGCCAGAATGTCGGTCTGGTCACCATGACCAAGATTGTAAACCGTACTGCTCTGGCCTGCGGCGCTGTTTTCCTGGTACTCTGTGGTCTGCTGCCCAAGCTGGCAGCGATCGTTTCCATCATGCCGCAAAGCGTGCTGGGTGGTGCTGCCGTTATCATGTTTTCTTCCATTGTCATGAGCGGCATCCAGCTCATCACCCGCGAGCCTCTGACTGCTCGCAGCATGTCCATTGTTTCGGTAGCGCTGGGCCTCGGATACGGTCTTGGCGCCAACAGCGCCGTGCTGGCCGGTCTTCCGCAGGCCGTACAGCTGATTTTTGGCGGTTCCGGTATTGTTCCCGCCGCTTTTGTGGCCATCATCATGAATGTGCTGCTGCCCAAGGAAAAGACTGAGGAAAAAGCCTGACGACAGATCGCTATATTAAAAAGCCCGTGATGCCTTATGTGGCATCACGGGCTTTTTATATGGATTCACTCTTCCTGATTTAATGCGGCTCGCGCCGCCATATCCAAAAGCCGACGGAAGGTTTGACGGTCTTCTTCGGACATGGTTTGCGTCATTCGACAGAAACAGGCTTCCACTTGCTCTCGTATATGCGGGTAAACCTGCCAAGCCTTTTCTGTTGGATGTATATCATAGGTCCTTTTATCTTTTGGATTGGTGGTGCGCTGAAGAAAGCCTCTTTCCTCCAGTTTTGTCACAGTCTTGGCAATAACACTTTTATCCAGAGAAAGACGTTTCGTGATTTCATCCTGGGTCAGCGTATTGAAGTCGCATACGATCATGATCACAACCGCCTGCGCTGCCGGAAGGTCATAGGGGATGCAGCCCTCGTTGAGCCACATATGCGATTTTCGATATAAAATAGATATCGATTTGAACGGGCTGTCTGCTGCAAAGGACATTTCCGATCACCCCCATTTTCTCGTATTATACTGTATTCTGGTGGCAATTGCAATCAGATATTGACGTGTCACGTGTTCCGTGTTACACTAAAAAGGTGGCAATTGCCACCTTATTTTTTTGTTAATGACTTTTATAAAAGAAAAGGAGTATGTATGCATGGAGAAAAATGAAAAAATCTGGAACAGAAGATTTATCCTTCTGTTTATCACCAATCTGCTTGTTTTAGCCGCTTTCTACGCATCGATCCCAATCATTCCCATCTACTGTCAGGAGATCGGTATCACCGGGTCCAAAATCGGGATTGTTCTCACCGCTATGTCTGTAGCCACCATTTTGTTCCGCCCTGTAGCCGGGTATCTGCTGGACAACTTCAACCGTTATCGGGTTTACCTGCTGTTCCTTGCTTTGTTCTGCCTTTCTTTCCCGGCTTTCATCACTTTTCCGATCTTCGGGGTTCTGATCATCATTCGTCTGTATATGGGCGCTGTATACTCGGTCTGTGGTTCGGCTACCATGACATTGGCTGGAGATGTTCTGCCCGTTCAGAAAATCACCGAAGGTATCAGCCGCTTTGCCTTCACCGTATCCATCGGCATGGCTGTTGGCCCCTATGTGGGATTGCAGGTGCAGAGCCACATGAGCAGCAAGGCCTCTTTTCTGACCATCTTCGGCATTTCGGTGGCTGCACTCATCTGTGTTTCCTGCTGCCGCATTCGGTATCCGAAAGTCGCCCGCAAAAAGTTTTCTATCCGCGATTCTATTTACACGCCCGCACTGCCCTTCATGTTCAACATGATGTTTCTGATGATTCCTTACGGAGCTGTTATTGCCTATTCTTCCATCTTCGCTCAGGAAAAGAGACTTTCCGCCTATCTTCCCTATTTTTACATCTTTCTGGTGCTGGGTATGTTAGCTTCCAAATTGTCCACTCAGAAAATGATTGATGCCGGCTGCCACAAGATTCTGGTTTGCCTGAGTCTGATTGTTTTGATCCTGACCATGCTGAGCTACCTGTTTATGGCCACTGGCATCCATCTTCTGGTTTCCGGCTTTCTGTTTGGCCTTGGATATGGAATCCTGCAGCCGCTGTTTCAATCATTTGTGACCGGCACTACCGATGCACCCAAACGCGGCGTGGCCAATGCCACATACATGCTTTCCTATGACATCGGAATCGGGATTGGCTCTCTGTTGATGGGCTTCCTGCGGGAGACTTTGGGTTTGCCTGTCGGTTTTGCCTTGACAGCCATTGCTTATATTGTCGGCGCTGCCGTATATTTGTTCTATGCGGATGGCTATTATCGCCGCCTGAAAAAATCTGATATTCGTGTGTGATATTTTTTGCACCACTAAAACAGCCGGGAGATCTGTGACCAGTTTCGCAGATTTCCCGGCTTATTTGTATCTATATTACCACGTGTTCTTCGTTGTTTCCTAGTAGCTCCCTTTTCTGACTTCTGTCCGGTGCAGTTTATTGAGCTCTGCTGCAAGATTGCTCATCACCGGAAGTTTGAATTACCAAAAACTTATAAAACAGTATCTCCACACTTTGATTTTCGCGCAGTCTTAAAAAATGCTTTGTCTTTTTTTGTAATGGCCCGCGTCTCAATAGAAGATGATTGCGTGCATAGTTGTAGTGTAATTCTGCCAGATTCAATTACCGGATGCCTTAAGATACGTGATTTTTTCTTTCCGCTCTGCGCCCTCGAAAAAACCAGGTAAGAGTATTTTTCATCTTCAAAAGGTGCTTCGCCGCCTTTGAGAAGTTTATGTAATTTGGTGCGCGATACGCGACTCGTAAAATGGCACCAGTCTCCAGCGGGCAATGGGCATTCCGCGTTATGGGGACAAGGGGCCACCACACTGGCTCCTTGCCTTATCAAGCATTCCCGAATAATTTTCATATGCTCAAATGCGGTAGGTGTCCCCGGCTCAACTATCAGCAGATACTGATTGGTACACGACCATAATTTCTCAATTAGTTTCATACGGTCGGCTTCCGCCAGCTCATTTAAAGAATACGAGGCAATCACCAAATCATACTGACCGCTGAAATCAAACGTGCTCATATCCCCTTGCAGCCAAGTGACCTTGTCCTTAAGTGGCATGCTTTGCATTAAAGTTTTGGCGATTTCAATCATCTCCGGCTCTCTCTCAAGGCAAGTAACCGTCTCAATACCTGGGATGCATTCATACGCGGCCCATACTGCCGTTCCCGTACCGGATCCAACATCGAGCACGGTCTTGATGTTCGCAGAGTCCACCATTTCTAACAGGTAGTTTATTGCGGAAGAGACCGCACCATAAGTGGCTGGCATTCGTACAATTGCGTACACGATAGTTTCGGCCTTCTCTTTTACAAGCCGCTTTCCTTGTCCGCTTTCATTCTTGTATTTGCTCGAGATATCCGCAGATGTCTCAAGCAATTTTCCGTGTGGAACGCCAACGGCCAACTGTTCAATCGAATATTTCAAATCATTAGGTAAATCCATTTTATCCAAATCCCAATTTTCGTTATTATATTCTGAACAGATATAGACTAGAAACACACCAGAGCGGCGAAGAATATCCGGCAGCGCAAATAGCGTTATAACCTCTGTTCATTGTAAGGCTTCCTTGATAATTCCCGATATCAAATAGGATCATTCCAATTTAGGCAATGGGCACAGCATTCTCTGCACATTTATTGCTCTTCTTGAAATATGCCAAATTTAGTTTATCATCTTTTTTCTAAAATGCAATTTCATTTTGGCAAGTAGCAGGCATCGCTTCACCCAAGATGTATCCCCTTCAGATTCTGCTCATAGATTTGAGCCACCGATATTCTTTATCCCAATCAGTTTGGAGCTTTGCTCTCCAAGTCACCACGGTCCGGCTCCTTTCCAGGTCCGGTCGGTCCCGTTGAGGTGTTTTTGATCTATTCCCAGGCTTTGATGCTCCGCTTCTGGGTTTGTATGTAACCACTGTTCCATTTGTTATAACGGCAGCCCACCTGACAGGTCTTCATGTGCTCGCATTTGTGTCTCCTCAAGCCCCATCTTGCTGCAACAACACTTCTTTAAGGTCCCTATAAATCTTTAGTTTTAGTGTCTTTCCCATTTTGCTCACTTGCAGGTCACTACAAGACCCGGTTGTTACCTAAAACCGCAAAATTCAAAAAGCAGTCAGGCCCCCCGGCTAAGCCGGGGGCTTGTGTAAGCCCTAGAAGGGCATAATATGGACAACGCCCCTCAAGGGGCCACGAATGGGTCGGCCAACTGCATTGCTGACCCATGGCGGCCCCTTAAGGGGCTTATTTTTATGCCTTGTAATTCTTGCTACCCGTAAACGGGTCCACAAACTCCTTCAGACTCATCTGATCCGCTATTTTATCTTCTTCTAGTTGGCGCTTGATGTACTCTTGTATTTGCTTTTTGTTTCTTCCCACCGTATCAACGTAATATCCCCTGGCCCAGAAATGCCGATCTCCATATTTGTATTTGAGATTTGCATGCCTGTCGAAAATCATCAGGCTGCTTTTTCCTTTGAGATATCCCATGATTTGTGCTACACTGTATTTTGGAGGGATACTCAACAACATATGAATGTGGTCTGGGCATGCTTGTGCTTCTATAATTTCCACACCTTTTTGTTCGCACAGCTTTCGCAGAATTTGTCCGATATCTTGTTTGATTTGACCGTATATTACCATCCGACGGTATTTCGGTGCAAATACTATATGATATTGGCATCTCCATGTTGTGTGTTGCAATGTTTCGATGTCCTTCTCTTTAATGTTAAAAGACCTCCTGGTTTTATTGTTGCAGTTGGCCGACCGCAACTTTATTCTACCAGAAGGTCTTTTTCACTATATAATTTCTTTACACTCCACGGCATAGCCGGGGGTTGTCCTTACGCTTAAGCTAACAAAACGAAAAAGGTCTAACTGATCAGCAAAAATCAGTTAGACCTTTTCTCTTAGAATAAAAATCCTGCGTATTCGCAAGCCACCCAAATCACCAGAATAACTCTGAATTTGACGGGTGCTATCAATCTGCTATCAAAGGGGAAATCTGAAATCCGAAAACCCAGTGTTTATGCGGGTTTTCGGGCTCTCATATCCACTTTTACCTTATTCGAATTCAATGGTGGCCGGCGGCTTGGTGGTGTAGTCAAACATAACACGGTTCACATGCTTGACTTCATTGACAATGCGGTTGGCCGCGGTGGTCAGAGTTTCGGTGGGCAGCAGAGTGACTTCTGCCGTCATAAAATCGGTGGTGGTCACCGCGCGCAGTGCAATGGCGTAGTCATAAGTACGCTCATCCCCCATAACGCCCACGCTCTGCATATTGGTCAAGGCGGCAAAGTACTGGCTGGGCCGCTGAGCCATAGGCAGTTTATCTACCTCTTCACGCCAGATAGCGTCGGCGTCCTGAACAATGGCAATCTTCTCCGGTGTAACCTCCCCGATAATGCGGATGGCAAGGCCGGGGCCCGGGAAGGGCTGACGGGAAACCAGATACTCAGGCAAACCCAGCTCACGGCCGGCCTGCCGCACTTCGTCCTTGAACAGGTTCCGCAGGGGTTCTACCAATTCCTTGAAATCCACGGTATCCGGCAGACCGCCCACGTTATGATGGCTCTTGATGACGGCAGATTCGCCCCCAAGGCCGCTCTCGACCACGTCCGGGTAGATGGTTCCCTGTGCCAGGAAATCCACAGCGCCGATCTTTTTGGCTTCATCCTCAAACACGCGAATGAACTCTTCGCCGATGATCTTGCGTTTGGCCTCCGGCTCAGTCTTACCTGCCAGCTTGTCATAGAAACGCTGACGGGCATCCACACAGATAAAGTTGATGTCGAACGCACCGCCTTCGCCAAAAACCTGGCAAACTTCCTCCCGCTCGTTTTTACGCAACAGACCGTGATCCACAAATACGCAGGTCAGCTGCTTGCCAACCGCCTTGGCCAGCATAGCCGCACAGACGCTGGAATCCACACCGCCGGACAAAGCACACAGAACCTTGCCATCGCCAATCTCTTCACGGAGCTGCTGTACGGCATGTTCCACAAAAGAATCCATTTTCCAGGTCCCGGCACAGCCGCAAACCTTGTAAACAAAGTTATGCAGGATCTGAGTACCGTTTTCGGTATGCAGAACTTCCGGGTGGAACTGAACGCAGTACAGACCGCGAGCGGTATCCTGCGCTGCCGCCACCGGACAGTTGGGCGTATGCGCCACAATCGAGAAGCCGGGAGCCGCCTCCTTGATGTAGTCGTTATGACTCATCCAACACACATTCTGATCCGGCAGTCCGGCAAACAGCGGGCTGGTGGTATCCAAGTCAACAACCGTCTTGCCATATTCCCGTTCCGGTGCCTTGCAAACCGTGCCGCCCAGGTTGTGCATCATCAGCTGGCTGCCGTAGCAGATACCCAGGATAGGCACACCCCAGGTATAGATTTCCGGATCAATCGTGGGAGAATCCGGAAGATAAGCACTGTTCGGGCCACCGGTAAAGATGATTCCCTTGGGATTCTTTGCCTTGATAGTGGCCAGATCGGTACGGTAGGAATAAATTTCGCAATAGACATTGCATTCACGAACGCGGCGCGCAATCAGCTGATTATACTGCCCGCCGAAATCCAGTACAATGACGGTTTCCTGCTGCATATACTGCTCCTTTCCCCTGTTAACGATAAAATCCTATTTTGTGATTATAGCATACTGTGCAAACTTTCACAAGATATAGCATCCGTTTTCCACTCATCCGGATCACTTTTTATGAAATAAAAAAGTCGGAAAGTTTTCTTGCCAACATAAAAAAAAAGCAGAGGCAGACTTTGACATCTGCCTCTGCTTTGTAAGCGTATCAGACTGTGCCGCAAGGGCAACAGCAAACCCGTTCACAGGAAGGAGAAATTACTTCTCGATCTTGGAAACAACGCCGGAACCAACGGTGTGGCCGCCTTCGCGGATAGCGAAACGCATGCCTTCTTCCATGGCAACGGGGGTGATCAGCTCAACATGCATATCGACGTTGTCGCCGGGCATGCACATCTCGGTGCCCTCGGGCAGGGTGATGATGCCGGTAACGTCGGTGGTGCGGAAGTAGAACTGAGGACGATAGTTGTTGAAGAACGGGGTGTGACGGCCGCCTTCTTCCTTCTTCAGGACGTAGACATGGCCATCGAACACGGTGTGGGGATGAACGGAGCCGGGAACAGCGATAACCTGGCCACGCTCGATCTGGTCGCGGTCAATACCACGCAGCAGAGCACCGATGTTGTCGCCAGCCTGAGCGTACTCCAGGCTCTTGCGGAACATTTCCAGACCGGTGATGGTGGTGGTCAGCTTCTCTTCCTTCAGGCCAACGATTTCCATCTGGTCGCCGACATGAGCGGTACCACGCTCAACACGGCCAGTAGCAACGGTGCCACGGCCAGAAATGGTCATGACGTCCTCAACGGGCATCAGGAAGGGCTTGTCAGCAGCACGGTCCGGAGTGGGGATGTAGCTGTCGACAGCGTCCATCAGTTCCCAAATGCACTTGTACTCGGGAGCGTTGGGATCGGTGGAAGTGCTCTCCAGAGCCTTCAGAGCGGAACCACGGATGATCGGGGCGTTGTCGCCGTCGAAGTCCTGGCTGCTCAGCAGCTCACGGATTTCCATCTCGACCAGGTCGAGCAGCTCTTCGTCGTCGACCATGTCGCACTTGTTCATGAACACAACGATCTTGGGCACGCCAACCTGACGAGCCAGCAGGATGTGCTCACGGGTCTGGGGCATCGGACCGTCGGTAGCGGCGACAACCAGGATAGCGCCGTCCATCTGAGCAGCACCGGTGATCATGTTCTTGATATAGTCGGCGTGGCCCGGGCAGTCAACGTGAGCGT